>ERZ505841.1-NODE-1-length-290531-cov-11.9673_pt1 | contig 290531 bp, 273 predicted proteins | sample MGYA00513093_ERZ505841 | MGnify/ENA metagenome assembly ERZ505841
TTGACCCATATCTTATAATAAAAAGATAACGGGGAATCTTAAAAACTCAATCATCTTTTTCAGATTTACCACAACGTTTCCAGAATACTTCATTATTTTATTCAAAACTGTGCGGATATGAATTAAATTTTGGTGCGGTTGCCCTGGATAAAATATCAATAGACTAACTCAATAAAATGCATTGTTCGACACCAATTTCCTGAATAAAATAATTGTCGTGTGAGATTGCTATCACAGTACCTGCATAATTTTTGATAGTAGCAGTGATAATTTCAATACTTTGTATGTCCAAATTGTTGGTAGGTTCATCCAGGATAAACATATCAGGGGTATTGTTACTAATCATCAGACAGCAGAAAGCGAGACGCATTTTCTCACCACCACTAAGTTTCCGGCAGGATTTGTCCCATTCGGATGCAGGAAACAAGTAACGGTTTAGAATAATCTTTATTTCATGCTCCGGCAGATTCCGGCTGTTGAAAGCGTAAGCCTGTTCAAGAATACTGTTCCGGTCGTCAATGATCGAATACTCTTGATTCAAATAGACATAGCTAAAGTCCGTCCGTGTCAGGGTTCCTTCCTGTGGTTGAAGTTGGCCGGTGATTAATTTCAATAGAGTTGTCTTCCCGCTACCGTTGGCTCCTTCTATACGGAGGCGGTCTCCGCTCTTTAGCTGAAAACTGACAGGAGCTTGCCAAAGCTGTTGTTTTGAGATACTATTTTCCTGAATATCATTGCTATTCGGATTGGGATGATAACCTGTGTCAGACGAATTTATTTCATCATTCGTCAGAATATCATTGTTAACCGAATTGGAATGATAACTGAAGTTAATCTCTTTTGCTGTCACTAATATCTTCCCGGTATGAAGCGAGGAACTATTGAAGTCGGTTTTTAATGCAGCAGTCGGAGAGAGCGAACCTCGAAGCTGGTTGCGTTCATTTGTTAACTTCTCGGCTTTCTCCTGATGAACGCCAGTCAGTTTACTGGTGCTCTTCTCGGATTTCCCTTGGAGTGCGTTCAATACAATGCGTGGAACTCCTTTTTTTATATTACTCTTTTCGCCGCGTACATTCTGTTTGTCCCTGCGTTCGGCCGTTTCGCGAGCCACTTTACGGGCAATACGTAGTGCCTTTTCTTTTTCTTCAATACGTTGTTGTAATGCTTCCTGCATCAGCGTTTTTTGTTCTTTGTAGAATTCGTAATTTCCGCCATAATAATTGATTTGATGCTTCTTTAGTTCGCAAATCTCGGGGAGAAGATTGAGCAGGGTGCGGTCATGACTTACCACCAACAGGGTGGAACGATATTTTTCTACCCAGTCATATAAACGTTGTCTGCCGGAAGAATCGAGATGATTGGTCGGTTCATCCATAAGTATGACAGATGGATGATGAATGTCCATACCTGCCAGGAATACGCGGGTCTTTTCGCCGCCACTAAGCAGATTCATCGGGTAGGATAGCGTAAACTGTCCTAATCCCCATAAATCGAGAGCGGCGATGGAACGTTCTTCGATATTCCAGTCATCATTTAGAATGGTGAAATTCTCGTTTGAGACATCTCCTGCCAGGATGGCGTGCAGAGCTTGCTGTTTACGCTCTATTTGAAGAGCTTGTGCAATGGTCAGTGAATCATATTGCCCGAAATGTTGCGGGATATAATATAGGTCGTCCGGGCGGACAATGACACCGGAAGAGGGTGATAACTGTCCGGCAATAATTTGTAGCAAAGTAGATTTGCCACAACCATTGTTACCGACTAATCCCAATTTCTGCCCTTTACTGATGGCGAAATTGAGGTCACTGAATAATACTTCTTTATCCGGATGGATATAGCTGATTTGTTGGATACTGATAGACATGACGATCTATTGGGTTTGAGGTTGAAAATAGAGTGAAAAAAAACACAGGATAGGGGGAACGACAAACACAATACTGGCTAAACAACACGGATTTCGTGATGCTTAACAAAATAGAAAAAGCATATAAGAAAAGTGATGTTTACTTAGAAGTGTTGTCTTACTTAGTAATTCTCATTGCGGTAGGTATATAGTTTAACTTGGCGGCAAAGATAACACTTTCTATTAGATTTCACTCTATTAAGACTGAAAAAGAATGAATTTCATTTATTTAGAGGCTCCGTTTACCTCATTCAGAGCCTCCGATTACTCCAAATAGAGCCTCTGTTTACCCTATTCAGAGGCTCTGTTTTAGAAGTGAGTTATACTCTTTCTTATTCTTATACATCAAACAGTTGATTTAATCCCTCACTCATACTGGGATGCGTGAAGATAAAATCGCGCAAGAATGTAGAGGTTTGCCCTGTTTTTATCGCCATAGCTACGATATTGATGATTTCTGAAGCATCGGCGCAGAATAGAGTACAGCCCATAATCTTCCCGTTATGATTATTGATGATAGCTTTTAGCATACCATCTGTCTGCCTCAATGTACGGGTACGGACGATGGAGGAAGCCGGCAACCGGGAAACCTTAAATGAATATCCTCTTTTCAGAGCTTCTTCTTCACTGATTCCGATATGTGCCAATGGCGGATCAATAAACACTGCATATTGCACAGGATCACGGTCTCCGATATCACGTTTCTTGTCGCCGAAGAGCTGATCGCGGATAATCCGGAAATCATCCAGCGAGAGATATGTAAATTGCGATCCGCCTTTCACATCTCCCATTGCCCATATATGAGGAACAGTAGTGCGTAACTGATCGTTTACGATGATAGCTCCGTGAGCATCAACTCCTACACCCGCTGCTTGCAGATTCAATCCCTCAATCATCGGTTTACGTCCCGTTGCGATAAGAATGGCATCTCCATCTACATAATAAGGAGTACCGTCGGATATGTCCGAGTAAGTCAGTGTCACTCCGTCATTCGTGTCATGGATAGACTGTGCACGAGCGTTCAGATGGATTTCAATACCTTTCTTCTCCATCACTTCTTTGACGCTGTTTGCAATATCCCGATCTTCGCGAGGCATAAATTTGTTTCCTCCTTCGAGTATCGTCACTTTACTGCCGAAACCGGCATACATAGAAGCGAACTCCAGTCCGATATATCCTCCACCTATGATAATCAGGTGATGAGGAAGTACACTTAAGTCCAAAAGCGCACTACTGGTATATACGTGCTGACTTTGCTGAATACCATCTATTGCAGGGATAATGGGAGTAGACCCCGTGTTGATAAATATCTCTTTTCCTTTCAGTTCGATTTCTCCTTCGGGAAGTTCCACTTTTATGGTATCGGCGGATATGAAAGACCCCGTTCCAGTATAGATAGTCACATTAGGACGTTTGCTTAGTCTTTCGTAATTATCATTCCTAAGAAAGGAAGTGAGGCGGTTCTTTCGGCCGATGGCCTGTTTGTACATATTCGCCTGCTTCGGAAAATCATCGTGGTAAAGCAAAGCGGAAACCTCGGCTTCATGCACCAGCGTCTTTGTTGGGATACAGGCTACATTCGGACAGCTTCCTCCATACATCATGTTGGAACGTTCTACGATGGCCACTTGCCATCCGCGGTTGGAAAGTTCGGCAGCCAGGGTTTTCCCTGCCTTGCCGAATCCTATAATAATTGCATCATATTGTTTCATAACTTCTTGTATTAATGATTTGTATGAGACTATATAACAGTCTGAAAATACGATTTGTTCCGCAATGGCAAGAAGTCAGAATCCTCTTTAGTGGTTGTCTTAGTCTTTTTTAAGTGTTTTGAGTACGCGTTGTGACGAGTCGGATAATAACACTACGGCACTGGCCAGGATCACAATGTCTTTAATCACCAACCGCCCTGCACCGGATAGTAATGGGAAACCGAATTCTCCGCTTCCCAAGTCGGGAACCCAGACTTCCGGGGTGGTGACAAGAAAAGAAAGTGTGCCGAGCGTCATGATAATGGCGAGGGTGTCGCCTGCCAATCCCACTTTTGGGAAAAAGATTCCCAAGAATACCAGTATGCCGATCCCCATAATAAGAGCTCCCAGTCCGTAAGAGAAAGTATAAGTGCGGTTTGCTTCGTGCCATGCACGATTTTCCGGGACAAAAGCACCTTCCGCATTTTTATGTTCTTTGTATTCGGGTGCACCTTTAGCATAGAAGAAACTCATAAAAGGACTGTTGGCAACAAACGGAACAATCCCGTCGGCTTCATAATGGAAATACTTCAATCCGCCTATCCATACAAATACTACCAGGATGGCAACGCGGATAAATTTCATACCAAAACTTTTCAGACTTGAAGTGAAGGTCAGTAAAGCGATCAATTTCTCTTTCATTTTGTTGGGGTTTTAATGGGTTTATCTTATGTTGCAAAGGTCGTCCATTTCCACTACCCCCAAAATAGCAATACTTCCGTATGCCTTGTCAATTTTTCCCTTCCTGTGTGTTTCTGAATTGCACGGCGCTCTGTCCAGTCATATTTTTGAAGAAACGGCTGAAAGAAGCCTGGTCTTCAAATCCCAGAATATCGGCAATCTCTTTGGCGCTTTTGTTGCTGTAAAGCAGGAGACGTTTAGCTTCCGCTTCCACCCGTTCGTGGATAACCCGAAGCGGCGAAGGCAGTTTGCAGGTAGAAAAGATGTTCGATAGTGTCTTGGGAGATTTATGCAACATATTGGCATAGTCCTGCACCTGTTTCTTCGTCCGGTAATGCTCGTCGACCAAGTTATAGTATTGGCGGACAATCTCAAAACCGGATTCTTTTTCACGGGTGATATTCATGCGGTGACGTGCAATTCGGGTACATTGGATAATGAAACGTTTTAGCAGGATGCGTAGCATCTCCTCCTGCAGGCTGTCGGAAACGGTAAACTCGTTTTCCAGTGCTTCGGTAATGGTGTCGAGTTCTTTACGTTCTTTTTCATTCAGGGTAAAACGGATCAGGTGAGAAGAACCGTTGAACAGGAAACCGCTGCATGACACTTCATGGTCGTTGCCATAGATACAATAGAAATTGCTGTTGAACAACAAAGTCAGGTATTCACCATCAATCGATTTAAATTCGAGGTGTTGCAGATGAGTGAGTGAAATCACTTCATCTTGGGTAAGTATCATTTCCTGATGGTCGATTTCTACTGTGATGCTTCCGTTGCGTACCCATATAAATTTATAAAGCCCTTTTTCTTTTTGCAGTGCTTTTTCTGTCAGATAAGAGTCTGTAAGTGCGAGTGTTCCTTTTAGTTTCGTGTGATATTGTTGTAACATAATTAATCCTCCATTGCTGATGCGTCAAATGATAACGGCAGTAGATCGCCTATACTTTTTACTTCGTAGATACATTCTTTGCCATATAATAGGATGCGGATGGGTTGTTTGTAACGCTTTTCCGTTTCCAGAATCACTTGCCGGCAAGCACCGCAGGGAGGAATCGGATGGTCGATGAAGTCCTTTTCCGTTCGTGCCGCAATGGCAAGAGTGACAACCGGTTGGTCGGGATATTGGGAGTTGGCATAGAATAGGGTAGTACGTTCTGCACAAAGCCCCGACGGATAGGCCGCATTTTCCTGATTGGTTCCTGTCACTACTGTCCCGTTGCCCAATAGCGCAGCGGCACCTACGGAGAAATGGGAGTACGGAGAATAACTACGAGCTGTTGCCTCCATGGCAGTCTTTATAAGTGACCGATCGCCCTCATTCAACTCATCATATTGATATACTTTAATAATAGCGGTAATTGTGAGGTCTTTCATATACGTCAGGGTATTGGTTTCTACAATTAATGTTACAAAGTTAGGAAAGAGATTGATAATCCCAATTATTTTTCAGATTTTTGTGCCATCTAATTCACATCTGAATAAAAATGGAGAATAAACTGCATAGACTTATCTTTTTAACCGTTGTTTTTTTCTTTGCCGTAGGAGTGCAGGCACAGAAACGGAATGCCCGTTACGTCGAGTATATAAATAAGTATAGTGATTTGGCTGTTGAACAGATGAAGCTTCATAAGATTCCGGCGAGTATTACATTGGCACAAGGATTGCTGGAAAGCGGTGCCGGATACAGCCAGTTGGCACGAAAGAGTAATAACCACTTTGGTATTAAGTGTGGTGGCAGTTGGCGGGGACGTACGGTTCGTCATGATGATGATGCCCGTAACGAATGTTTCCGTGCTTATAAGCATCCGCGTGACTCTTACGAAGATCATTCCGACTTCCTTAGAAGAGGTGCCCGTTACGCTTTTCTTTTTAAACTGGACATCACCGATTATAAAGGCTGGGCGCGTGGACTGAAAAAAGCAGGCTATGCTACCGATCCTTCTTATGCTAATCGTCTGATTACAATTATCGAAGATTATGACTTGTATAAATACGACCGTAAGGGGGTATATTCGGAACGGAAACTGAAAAAGAATCCTTGGTTGATGAGCCCGCATCAGGTGTATATCGCTAATGATATTGCTTATGTGGTAGCCCGCAACGGTGATACCTTTAAAGATTTAGGCAAGGAATTCGATATTAGTTGGAGGAAACTTGTGAAGTACAACGACTTGCAGCGTGATTATACCTTGATGGAAGGAGATATCATCTACCTGAAGAGCAAGAAGAAAAAGGCTTCCAAACCTTATACTGTATATGTTGTGAAAGATGGAGATTCCATGCATGGCATCTCTCAAAAATATGGTATCCGCCTCAAAAATCTGTATAAGATGAATCGTAAGGATGGTGAGTATGTTCCGGAAATCGGAGATAGATTGCGTCTGCGGTAGAGACTTCTCTCAAAAGTTTCGAATTTCGGAAACTTAATGACTCATTCATGTGTTATTATCTTGATAAAACATGATTAGAATATGAGTCTAAACATTGCAAAAAGTAATAAGAAACGTGTCGTCATAGTAGGCGGTGGTTTCGGTGGCTTGAAACTGGCTAACAAGCTGAAAAAGTCAGGCTTTCAAGTCGTATTGATAGATAAAAACAACTATCATCAGTTTCCTCCTTTGATTTATCAGGTGGCTTCGGCTGGTATGGAGCCAACTTCCATATCCTTCCCCTTCCGTAAAATATTCCAGCATCGGAAAGATTTCTTTTTCCGTATGGCGGAAGTACGTGCCATTTTCCCGGAAAAGAATATGATACAGACTTCCATCGGAAAAGCAGAATATGACTATCTGGTGTTAGCAGCAGGTACTACAACCAACTATTTCGGTAATAAACATATCGAAGAGGAAGCCATGCCGATGAAAAATGTGTCAGAAGCGATGGGATTGCGAAACGCTCTTCTGGCTAATCTGGAACGAGCGCTGACCTGTTCAACGAAGCAGGAACAACAAGAGTTATTGAATATTGTAATTGTGGGAGGTGGAGCTACCGGGATAGAAGTAGCCGGAATACTTTCCGAGATGAAGAAATTTGTCTTGCCGAATGATTATCCTGATATGTCCAGCAGTCTGATGCACATCTATTTGATTGAAGCCGGGCCGCGATTGCTTGCCGGAATGTCGGAAGAATCATCTGCACATGCTGAACAGTTTCTCCGTGAAATGGGAGTAAATATCCTGTTGAATAAACGCGTTGTGGATTATCGTGACCATAAAGTAGTACTCGAAGATGGTACAGAGATTGCCACGCGTACTTTTATCTGGGTGAGTGGTGTCACCGGTGTGACTATCGGAAATCTGGATGCCTCTCTGATTGGGCGTGGAGGACGTATTAAAGTCGATTCATTTAACCGTGTAGAAGGGATGAATAATGTGTTTGCTATTGGCGACCAATGTATTCAGTTAGCTGATGAAAATTACCCGAACGGGCATCCTCAACTGGCACAAGTGGCGATCCAGCAAGGAGAACTATTGGCAAAGAATCTGATTCGTATGGAGAAAGGACAGGAAATGAAACCTTTCCATTACCGCAATTTAGGTTCGATGGCGACTGTCGGGCGCAATCGTGCCGTAGCAGAGTTTAGTAAAGTAAAGATGCAGGGATGGTTTGCCTGGGTGATGTGGCTCGTTGTTCATCTGCGTTCTATCCTTGGAGTACGCAATAAGGTTATTGTACTCTTGAATTGGGTATGGAATTATTTCACTTACGATCAGTCTATGCGTATGATTGTCTATGCCCGTAAAGCAAAAGAGATTCGTGATCGTGAAAAGGTGGAGGAAACTACCCATTGGGGAAAAGAACTGATACAGGAACCGAAGCAACACTCTCCGCAGGAGATTCAGCAAGCTTCCGAACAAGAGAAAAAATAGTCAATGAGAAGTCATTATACCGTAGTTGACAATCCGGCATTATCCAGGTATACTGACCTTCCGCCGACAGGTGGATAGATTCATATTCTGAACAGTAAATTCGTACAGGGTGTCCGATATCGGACACCCTTTGTTTTTTGTTACATTCTATTTATCAATTACTTATGATTTTGGCATAGATTTGGTATATGAAATGCTAAATTGATACATGATAAAATCGTAAACGATCAGATATGGACAGAGAAATTCCTAAAGAAATACGTCAGAAAGAACGTAACAAGAAGATCATTCGTTATTCATCCATCGGGGTGGCAAGTATTGTTGTCATTGGTGTACTTATATCTGTACTAAGGGCAGGAGTGGAGGCAAAAGATCTTGTCTTTTCCACAGTCGATACAGGAGTTATTGAGGTAAGTGTCAGTGCTTCCGGCAAGGTGGTTCCTGCATTTGAAGAAATAATCAATTCTCCAATCAACAGTCGTATTCTTGAAGTTTATAAAAAAGGAGGAGATAGCGTAGATGTAGGTACTCCGATTCTGAAACTAGATCTTCAGAGTACGGAAACCGAATATAAAAAGTTGCTGGACGAAGAGCAGATGCGTCGGTATAAGCTCGATCAGCTTCGTGTCAATAATCAGACGAAGCTTTCCGATATGGCGATGCAGATTAAAGTTTCGGCAATGAAATTGAGTCGTATGAAAGTGGAGTTGAGAAATGAACACTATCTGGACAGTCTCGGTGCAGGAACAACGGATAAGGTACGCCAGGCTGAATTGAGCTATAATGTGGCTCAATTAGAGTACGAACAACTTCAGCAACAATATAAAAATGAGAAGGAAGTAGCTGCTGCCGAACTAAAAGTTCAGGAGCTTGATTTTAATATCTTCCGCAAGAGCCTTTCCGAAAAGAAACGTACTTTGGATGATGCGCAAATCCGTTCTCCGCGCAAAGCTATTCTTACCTATATTAATAACCAGATTGGTGCGCAGGTTTCCGAAGGCGGACAAGTCGCTATCATTTCCGATTTAAGTCATTTTAAGGTAGAAGGCGAGATTGCTGATACGTATGGCGACCGTGTGGCAGCTGGAGGAAAAGCAATTGTTAAGATAGGAAGCGATAAACTGGAAGGAACGGTCAGCAGTGTAACACCGTTATCCAAGAATGGCGTCATATCATTCACGGTTCAGTTGAAGGAAGATAATCACCGTCGTCTGCGCTCCGGATTGAAGACAGATGTTTATGTGATGAATGCCGTGAAGGAAGATGTGATGCGTGTTGCCAATGGCTCTTTCTATGTGGGGCGTGGTGAATACGAATTGTTTGTCTGCAACTCTGACAATGAACTGGTCAAACGTAAGATACAGTTGGGTGATTCAAACTTTGAATATGTAGAAGTTTTGAGTGGATTGCAACCGGGTGACAGGGTAGTGGTAAGCGATATGAGTGCATATAAGAACAAGAATAAGCTGAAGATTAAATAATTTAAATACTAGAAGTTATGATAACATTGAACTCTCTTTCCAAAATTTATCGTACTGATGAGATTGAAACGGTAGCGTTGGAAAATGTGAATCTGACGGTAGAACGTGGAGAATTCCTAAGTATAATGGGACCTTCCGGGTGCGGAAAATCTACATTGTTGAATATAATGGGATTACTTGACGCACCTACCATGGGAATAGTGGAAATCAATGGAATACGTACCGAAGGAATGAAAGACAAAGAATTGGCCGTTTTTCGTAATAAAACGCTTGGTTTTGTGTTTCAGTCTTTTCATTTGATTAATTCGTTGAATGTGATGGATAATGTGGAGTTGCCTTTACTTTATCGCCGTGTTGGCAGTAGTGAGCGAAAGCGGTTGGCGCAAGAGGTATTGGAAAAAGTAGGGTTAAGCCATCGTATGAGACATTTTCCTACACAACTTTCCGGTGGGCAGTGCCAACGTGTAGCTATTGCCCGTGCTATTATCGGTAATCCCGAAATAATCCTTGCCGATGAGCCGACAGGTAACTTGGATTCAAGGATGGGAGCCGAAGTCATGGAACTGCTTCACCGACTGAATAAAGAAGACGGACGCACCATCGTCATGGTTACCCATAATGAAGAACAGGCGAAGCAGACTTCGCGTACCATCCGTTTCTTTGACGGACGTCAGGTGCAGTAGAACCTGCGTTTTATACATAAAACTAAATAGAAAATAGATTAATATCTCTCTAAATTAAAAACCACCATGACAAAGAATATTTTTATCGTTGCGATAGCTGTCCTGTTAAGTGTTGCTTTTTGTTCGCTATCGGCACAAAATGTGAGTAAAGATTATAATGTAGGCGACTTCTTTGCCATCAACCTGCAATCTGTCGGAAATATTATTTTCGCTCAATCGGCAGAATGTACCTGCCGTTTGGGAGGGCCTTCTGAATTTGTAGAGAAAACCCGGGTAACGGTGAAGAACGGCACACTGGTTATCGATTATAAAGAGAAGAACGTAAAGAATGTCAAGAATCTGATTTTTTACATCACTGCTCCCGATTTGAGTAAAGTGAAAATCGACGGGGTAGGGAACTTTGATGCAAAGGAAAAATTGAATCTTAAAAATATAGCTTTCGAACTTGACGGAGTGGGAAATTGCAACGTGAAAAATCTTCATTGCGATGAACTGAAACTCGATGTCGACGGAGTAGGCAATATGAAAATGAATGTTGACTGTGGCCTTATCAAGGCTAAAGTGGATGGAGTAGGTAATATCACTTTATCGGGTAAGACTGATACTGCATTCTTTAAAAAGGATGGTGTTGGTAAAATCAATTACAAAAACCTGAAATGTAAGGATATAACAAAGAAGGGATGGAATTTCTAATATGGAACGTTCTTTGACGAACTTCTGTGGAACCTAATCGAAGAAGAATAAAAAAGACGAGTAAGAAATATACTGAACTCTATACTGGTAACGATCATGATAAAACTCTATTTTAAACAAGCATTCCATCTGTTGGGAGAAAATAAACTGCTTTCATCTATTTCCATTATTGGTACAGCTTTGGCTATTGCTATGATAATGGTAATTGTGATTACTTTACGTGCGACTATTGCTCCCTTTGCACCGGAAACCCATCGTGACCGGATGCTTATTTTCCGGTTTGCCGGACTTCAAAGTAAGTCCAACGTGAATTGGCAAAGCAATGGCCCTATCGGATACAATACGGCAAAGGCTTGTTTCAAAGCAATGACAATTCCCGAAGTTGTTTCCATAACCAATATCTGGCAGGAAACAATGCTGGCTGCTAAACCGGCAGGTGAGATGGAAAGTTGTAGTGTGTTGCAAACAGACGATGCTTTCTGGAAAATATTTGAATTTGAGTTTCTATCCGGTAAACCGTATGATAATGCCGATTTTGATGCCGGAGCAGCAAAAGCTGTGATTTCCGAAGATATGGCTCGCCGTTTGTTCGGAACGTCAGAAGTGGTTGGAAAGACATTCCTTCTGAATCATTCGGCTTATATTGTTTGCGGAGTGGTACGTCCGGTCTCTAAACTGGCGAAATACGCCTATGCGCAAGTTTGGATTCCTTTGAGTTCAACAAGTGCCTTCACAGCCACTTGGGGCGATGACAATATCATGGGTATGACTGCCGTCTATATACTGGCTAAATCGAAAGACGATTTTCCGGCTATTCGTCAGGAGGCAGACCGCTTGCGGGCTATCTTTATGGCAGGGCATCCCAATTTCGATTTACTCTATCGCGGACAGCCTGATACTTATTTCGTAGCCGCGCAACGCTATTCCGCCAACAATCCTCCTGCTGTGAAAGAAGCAGTACGGCAATACATACTGACATTACTTGTCTTGTTGATTGTTCCTGCCGTCAACTTGTCCGGACTTACTTTGTCACGCATGCGTAAGCGTATCTCCGAAATAGGAGTGCGAAAAGCCTTTGGTGCCCCCAGACGGGAGCTTATGATGCAGGTACTATCTGAAAATATGCTTTATTCCCTGTTCGGAGGAATTCTCGGACTGGTATTAAGTTATGTCGCCGCTTTCCTTTTGGGAGGAATGCTTTTCTCCGTAGACTTTGTATCCAATGGGGTGGAAGATTTGCGGACCATGTGTGTAGACTTACTGTTCGATCCTACCGTATTCCTGCTGGCATTTCTGGCTTGCTTCCTACTCAATTTATTAAGTGCCGCCATTCCGGCATGGAGAGTAACTCGCACCAATATTGTGGATGCCATCAACGAAAGATAATTCTTCAACTCATCTAAATTCTAAAGAAAATGCAACTATTAAAACAAATATGGAACGAGCGCCGGTCAAACGGGTGGTTGTGGTCAGAACTATTAATTGTTTTTGTGGTCCTGTGGTATGTGGTCGACTGGACGTATGTGACAGCGCGTACTTATTACGAACCGGTAGGATTTGATATTACCGATACGTATTATTTGGAACTAAGCCTGAAAAACGACAAGAGTAATTCCTATCTTTCGAAAGAGCAAAAGAGTACATCTTTAGGACAAGATATTATCGAGTTGACTAATCGTCTCCGGAGATTGCCGGAAGTGGAGGCCGTTTCAATATCCAATAATGCGCGTCCCTATATCGGGAGTAACTCCGGTAGTATGTTACGTATCGATACATTAGTTAGTAATCCGCTACGGCGTTCGGTAACCCCTGACTTTTTTCAGGTCTTCCGTTATCAAAGTGCTGATGGGCGTGGTTATCAGCCGTTGGTGCAAGCTTTAAAGAATGGCAATGTCGTTGTTGGTGAAAATTTCTGGCCCAAAGATTATAAAGGCGATCGTACGCTGTTGGGTAAAGAAATGGTCGATGTGGATGATTCTACGAAAGTGTACAAGATAGGGGGAGTTTCGAAGAAGGTGCGTTACAATGACTTTTGGCCTAACTACAGTGATCGGTATGTAGCCATTGAATTTCCTGAAAAGATAATGGTCGAACTTGACGATGAACTTTATCCTTCGAGTGTAGAAGTTTGTCTGCGGGTGAAACCGGGGACTTCCAGAGACTTTGCGGAACATTTGATGAAATTGTCCGCCAACCAGTTGAGTGTCGGTAACTTATTCATCCTGAAAGTGCATGATTATGAAGATCTGCGGAATGACTTCCAGCAAGGAAGTTATAATCAGGTACAGGTACGTTTCTGGATGATGGGCTTCTTATTGCTTAATATCCTGTTGGGTATTGTCGGCACCTTCTGGTTCCGTACGCAGCACCGTCGTGCCGAGTCTGCGCTTCGTATAGCAGTCGGGTCCAGCCGGATGCAGCTTTGGCAACGTTTAAATAAAGAAGGATTGCTATTATTGACTCTGGCTGCTTTGCCTGCCGCCGCCATCTGTTATAATACCGGCCATCTGGAGTTGACTGAAGGGTATATGGAGTGGGGAGTAGTGCGTTTTCTTATTACATTTGTCATAACCTACTTCCTGATGTCTTTAATGATTCTTATAGGTATTTGGTTTCCTGCCCGTCAGGTAATCCGCATACACCCTGCCGAGGCGTTGCGCGAAGAATAAAAAACTTGGGCTATCTGTTTGTTTTCAATAGATTTAACGTATCTTTGTCGGCATAATATTGAAAACACCGCAGGCTTTAATTATATGAATCGACGCTACTATTGTTTGCTTATCGTTCTGTTTTTTGCTGTTCTTATTCAGGCGGCAGCAGCGGAACGTACATACAATATCCTGTTTATACAGTCATACACCTCACAGACTCCTTGGCATAGCGACCTTAATCAGGGGTTGGTCAAAGGATTTAAAGAAAGTGGCCTGAAGGTGAATATAACAACGGAGTATCTTGATGCCGATTTTTGGGCATTCAACTCCGAGAAAGTAATTATGCGTCGTTTTTGTCAGCGTGCTCGTGACAGGCAGACCGATTTGATTATAACAGCAAGTGATGAAGCTTTCTATACTCTTTTTGCCTGTGGAGATTTGTTGCCTTTGCAGATACCGGTCGTGTTTTTCGGCATTAAGTATCCTGATATGGAGCTGATTGCTACTCATCCCAATGTTTGCGGGTTCACTGCCAATCCGGATTTTGATGTCATATTGCGTCAGGCGCAAAAGATATTTCCCCAGCGGAAAGAAGTGGTATGTGTGATAGATAACAGCTTTTTGAGTAACAAAGGCCTTGAAGATTTTGAAGAAGAGTGGAAAATCTTTCAAAAAGACAATCCGGATTATAGAATGAAAGTCTATAATACCCAAAATCATACAACGAGTCACATCATTGCTGCTATTTGTTACCCTCGTAACAGCTACGAACGTCTGGTGGTTGCTCCTAAATGGTCGCCTTTCCTTTCATTCGTTGGCAAAAACTCAAAAGCTCCCGTATTTTCGAGTCAGAATGTGGGGTTAACTAATGGCGTATTCTGTGCATACGATTCCGATAGTTATGCTTCAGCATTATCGGCAGCTCAAAGGGCTGCTTTAGTCTTAAAAGGTACATCTCCCCAAGAAATAGGAGTGACAGAAATCACGCAGGGATTCATCTATGACTATAAACAGTTGGATTATTTTCATATTGACCCTGATAAAGTATCCTCTAGCGGAACCATCGTCAACGAACCGTATTGGGAAAAATATAAATACCTTTTTATACTGCTCTATCCGTCTATCCTGGCGTTGCTGATAGCTTCTATCGTGTGGTTGATGCGTGCCAACCGGCGTGAGTCCAAACGACGGATTCAGGCACAGACCCGTCTGCTCGTGCAGAATAAACTTGTGGAACAGCGTAATGAGTTTGATAATGTATTTCATTCCATCCGTGATGGTGTGATAACGTATGATACCGATTTGCACATTCATTTCACAAACCGCTCCTTATTACAAATGCTGCATTTGCCGTATGAGTCAGGGGGCCGTTTTTATGAAGGAATGATGGCAGGCAGCATCTTCAAGATATATTATAACGGTCAGGATATTCTTCATTCTATGCTGAAGCAGGTAGCTGCTAAAGGAGAAAGTGTGAAGATACCCCAGGGAGCTTTCATGAAAGAAGTGCATAGTGATAAATACTTCCCGGTGTCGGGGGAAATAGTCCCGATCCGTTCAAAGGATACGATTACCGGTATGGCACTTTCCGCACGGAATATTTCGAATGAAGAAATGCAGAAGCGTTTCTTTGATATGGCAGTAGACGAAAGCTCCATCTATCCGTGGCAGTTTGATATGGAAACCAACTGTTTCATTTTCCCGCAAGGTTTCTTGAAACGTCTTGGATACGATGAATCGGTTACTACCATCTCCCGTGATGAAATGGATCGCACTATCCATCCTGATGATTTGAAGGAAATAAGTCCGTTATTTAATAGAGCATTGACAGGAGAAGATTCCAATACCCGTCTGAATTTCCGTCAGCGGAATGTCAACGGAGAGTATGAATGGTGGGAATATCGTTCTTCCGTAATCACGGGATTGACACAAGATTCATTGTACAATATATTAGGTGTTTGCCAGAGTATCCAGCGATATAAGACTGCCGAGCAGGAGATGAGAGAGGCTCGTGATAAAGCCCTCCAGGCTGACAAACTGAAATCGGCGTTCCTTGCCAACATGAGTCACGAGATTCGGACTCCGTTGAATGCGATTGTAGGTTTCTCCGATTTGCTAAGCGATACGAGTGGTTTTACAAGCGAAGAGATTGCCCAGTTTATCGGAACCATTAATAAGAATTGCGGCCTGTTACTGGCTTTGATTAATGATATTCTTGATTTGTCACGTATCGAATCGGGAACCATGGAATTTATGTTCGCCGAGCATAACCTGCCGCTGTTATTAAAGACCGTCCATGATTCTCAACGCTTGAATATGCCACCGGGAGTAGAACTGGTGTTGCGTATGCCCGAAAGTGATAAGAAATATCTTACGACAGATAATGTACGCTTGCAGCAAGTCGTGAATAATCTGATAAATAACGCTGCTAAATTTACGAGCAGCGGTTTCATTACTTTCGGCTATGAAGATGATGAGGTTCCCGGCTACACCCGCATCTTTGTGGAGGATACCGGAGTCGGTATTTCTGAAGAAGGTATCCGTCATATATTCGAACGATTCTATAAAGTCGATAATTTCACCCAAGGAGCAGGTTTGGGATTAAGTATTTGTCAGACCATCATCGAACGTCTGAATGGTACCATCTCCGTCACCTCCGAAGTAGGTAAAGGCACTCGTTTCACTGTGCGCCTTCCTAACTACTGCGAATAATCGAACGTTCACTTTTGGGCATAGTGTCCGAAAATGGACACTTTTCTTATTTTCTAATCTGTTGATAATAAAAACTTTACTTTTTTGGCACATCGTTTGATTCTCTCATAGTGGAAAATACTGTGTATAATGAAAAAGAAAAGTATATTGTTTGCTCTTGCTGCCGTTTGCCTGCCGTTGGCATTGTCGGCACAGAAGGAAAGGGAAATAACCTTGAATGAAGCTATTGCTATGGCGCGTATTCAATCTGTTGACGCTGCTGTTGCCTTGAATGAATTGAAAACGGCCTATTGGGAATTTCGTACCTTTCGTGCCGATCTTCTGCCGGAAGTCAACCTGACCGGAACCCTGCCTAATTATAACAAATCGTATAGTTCCTATCAAAATTCGGACGGTTCTTACGGTTTCGTCCGTAATAACACATTGGGGCTTACCGGTGATCTTTCTATCGATCAAAATATCTGGCTTACCGGTGGTAAACTCTCGCTGACTTCCTCTCTCGACTATATCAAGCAATTGGGAACCGGAGGAGACCGGCATTTTATGTCGGTTCCTGTCACATTACAACTTACACAACCCATCTTTGGAGTCAATAATATAAAGTGGAACAGACGCATCGAACCGGTTCGTTATGCCGAAGCGAAAGCAGCTTTTATCACTGCTACCGAAGAAGTGACGATGCGTGCCATCACTTATTACTTTAATCTTTTGTTGGCAAAAGAAAATCTTGGCACGGCGAAACAGAACCAGACAAACGCCGACCACCTTTATGAAGTAGCCCTTGCCAAACGCAAAATGGGGCAGATTTCCGAGAATGAACTCTTGCAGTTGAAGCTCTCCGCTTTGAATGCGAAGGCTGCATTGACGGAAGCAGAGAGTGATCTCAATGCCAAGATGTTCCAGCTCCGTGCCTTTTTGGGAGTAGGAGAGGATGAAGTACTAAACCCGGTTCTTCCCGAAGCTGTGGATGGCCCGAGGATGGAGTACAATCAGGTGTTAAATAAAGCATTGGAACGTAATTCTTTTGCACAGAATATCCGTCGCCGCCAGTTGGAAGCCGATTATGAAGTAGCTACTGCACGCGGAAATTTGCGTAGTGTCGATTTGTTTGCAAGCGTAGGGTATACGGGTGAGAACCGGAATTTTCCGGCCGTTTACAGGAACTTGCAGGACAATCAGATTGTTCAGGTAGGCGTTAAGATTCCGATTCTCGATTGGGGAAAACGCCGTGGGAAAGTCCGGGTAGCCAAGAGTAACCGGGATGTAGTGCTTTCAAAAATTCGTCAGGAACAGATAAACTTCAACCAGGATATTTTTCTGTTGGTGGAGCATTTCAATAATCAGGCACAGCAATTGGACATAGCCAAAGAAGCCGATGCGATAGCCCAGCAACGATATAAAACAAGTATTGAAACTTTCCTGATAGGTAAAATCAATACCTTGGATTTGAATGATGCGCAGAACTCTAAAGATGATGCGAGACAGAAACATATTTCCGAACTTTATTATTATTGGTATTATTATTATCAGATTCGCAGTCTGACACTATGGGATTTTCGTACCAATACCGAACTTGAAGCTGATTTTGATGAAATCATCCGGCAATAAAAAGGCTAGGAAAAAACTTTTGAATCTTATGGAGGAACTTGCTGGAGATTATGGGAAAAGTTTTTCAAGTCTGCAAACAGACTATTGCGTATTTATGCCTGATTCATTTGGTATTACGAACTATTTATAGTACCTTTGAAACTCGATTTTAACACTCGGGAAATGAAAAATACGTAAATAATACAGAAAAATTCATCCCCCATTATAAATAAAGAAATAAAAAAAGAAATACTTCTTCTTGGAAGATTGAAAAAACAGAAGAAGAAGTTTTCTTGGTAGAGGAATCTTGCAATTTTAACTATGATTCTGATAATTGATGACGACAGCGCAGTGCGTTCTTCGCTTAGCTTCATGTTGAAGCGGGCAGGATATGAAGCACAGACCGTTCCCGGTCCGCGGGAAGCTATGGAAGTAGTACGTTCCGTAGCTCCGGATTTAATCCTGATGGATATGAACTTCACTCTTTCTACAACGGGTGAGGAGGGTTTGACCCTACTCAAACAAGTAAAAATATTCCGTCCCGAAACACCGGTGATATTGATGACCGCTTGGGGAAGTATCCAACTTGCCGTGCAAGGAATGCAGGCAGGAGCTTTTGATTTCATAACGAAGCCCTGGAATAATGCTGCCTTGTTGCAACGCATCGAAACGGCACTCCAACTTTCGGGCACTCCACAGGAACCAACGCAGGAACAGAGCGATTCTTTCGACCGCAGCCACATCATCGGACGTAGCCAGGGATTGATGGATGTGTTGAACACGATTGCCCGCATAGCAAAGACCAATGCCTCTGTCCTCATTACAGGGGAAAGCGGAACAGGTAAGGAATTGATAGCCGAGGCCATTCATATCAACAGTCAGCGAGCCAAACATCCTTTTGTGAAAGTGAATCTTGGAGGTATCTCCCAAAGCCTGTTCGAAAGTGAAATGTTCGGGCACAAGAAAGGAGCTTTTACCGATGCTTCCGCAGACCGTATTGGACGTTTTGAAATGGCAAACAAAGGGACGATTTTCCTGGATGAAATAGGTGATCTCGACCCTTCGTGCCAGGTGAAGTTACTGCGTGTATTGCAGGATCAGACATTTGAAGTGCTCGGCGACAGCCGTCCGCGCAAGACGGATATCCGGGTGGTATCAGCCACCAATGCCGATTTGCGCAAAATGGTAGGCGAACGTACTTTTCGTGAAGACCTCTTCTATCGTATCAATCTGATAACAGTGAAACTGCCGGCCTTGCGCGAACGTCGTGAAGATATTCCCTTGCTGGCACGTCATTTTGCCGACCGTCAGGCGGTAACCAACGGATTGCCCCGTACGGAGTTCTCTGCCGATGCCCTGCAATTCTTGAGCCGTTTGCCCTATCCGGGGAATATTCGTGAATTGAAGAACTTGGTGGAACGTACCATTTTGGTAAGTGGTAAACCGCTGCTTGATGCTTCCGACTTTGATGCGCAGTATATTCGCCACGATGACGCAAGAGTGACCGAAGGCGCAGCTCTGGTCGGTATGACTTTGGATGAAATAGAACGCCAGACCATTCTCCAGGCGTTGGACCGTTACAAAGGAAATTTGAGTCAGGTAGCTACGGCATTGGGTATCAGCCGTGCAGCACTCTATCGTCGTCTCGAAAAATATAATATAACAATGTGATAAATTTAGGCACGTGCCTAATAATATTAAGATTAACCGTTAACCACAGATAACGTGCGTATAAAAGGATTCTTTTACATACTAGTCTTTCTGCTGCTGGCATTAGGTAGTGTATTGCTGTTCCTTTCCAGTCAACTGAATACAATCTTTTTCTACATAGGGGAGGGGCTGATACTTTTCATCCTCATTTATCTGACCTTTTTCTATCGTAAGATTGTGAAGCCGTTGAATACAATCGGAAGCGGTATGGAACTGTTGCGTGAGCAGGATTTCAGTAGCCGTCTTAGCCCTGTAGGCCAATATGAGGCCGATCGTGTGGTGAATATCTTCAACCGCATGATGGAACAGCTAAAGAATGAACGTCTCCGCCTGCGTGAACAGAATAATTTTCTCGATTTGCTGATTAAAGCTTCTCCGATGGGAGTGATTATAACTTCCCTTGATGAAGACCTTTCGGAATTGAATCCGATGGCTTTGAAAATGCTGGGTGTTCGTTTGGAAGACGTACAAGGCAAGAAGATGAAAGAGATTGATTCTCCGTTAGCGGTGGAATTGGCCAACCTCCCGAAAGGAGAGAAGGTAACCGCCCGTCTGAACGACTCGAATATCTACCGGTGTACTCATTCTTCTTTCATTGATCGTGGATTTCAACATCCCTTCTACTTGGTAGAAACCCTCACCGACGAAGTGATGAAAGCGGAAAAGAAAGCATACGAGAAAGTGATTCGCATGATTGCCCACGAAGTGAACAACACGACTGCCGGCATTACTTCCACACTGGATACGGTAGAACAAGCCCTTTCCAGCGAAGAAGGAATGGAAGACATCTGCGACGTGATGCGTGTATGTACCGACCGTTGTTTCTCAATGAGCCGTTTCATTACCCGCTTTGCCGATGTGGTGAAAATCCCCGAACCGACACTTTCTTCTGTCAATCTGAATGATTTGGTTTTCACCTGCAAGCGGTTTATGGAAGGAATGTGTAATGACCGTCGCATTACACTCCGCATGGAAATAGACGAAAGTCTGAAAGATGTGATGCTGGATGCCGCTTTGTTTGAGCAAGTACTCGTAAACATCATCAAGAATGCAGCGGAAAGCATTGAGACCGATGGGGAAATAATAGTCCGCACCCTCGCTCCGGCCACTGTTGAAGTGATAGATAACGGTCTGGGGATCAGCAAAGAAACAGAAGCTAAACTGTTCAGTCCTTTCTTCTCTACCAAACCGAACGGACAGGGAATCGGACTTATCTTTATTCGCGAAGTACTGATGCGTCATGGATGTACATTCTCTTTGCGAACCTATGCCGACGGACTGACCCGATTCCGTATTACTTTCCCCTAATTGTGTCAAATAAGAACATTTCTTCCGTCAAATAGACCTTTTTTTGTCTTGAAATCACTCCTACCTTTGCCCCGCTCAATTCAATAGGATTTAAGGTATGAGATTAATGAAAAAAGGCACATTGACGCTCTTTCTTTTATTGGCTATCAGTATTCCGCTTTGTGCGCAGTATGTGGTACAAGGGGTGGTGACTGATTCTCTGACCAAAGAGCCTTTGCCTTATGCATCTGTACGCTTAAAAGACACGACCGAAGGAACTACTACTGGAAGCGACGGACGCTTTTACTTCAAAACCCATCGCTCGGAAGCAGTGCTTGTAATCTCTGTAATCGGATATAATGACTATGTCCGCACCATTCGCCCTGCCGGTAATGCATCCTATAAAGTAGCGCTTGCGCCTACCGAATACGCGCTTGGTGAAGTGGTAGTCAAACCCAAACGTGAGCACTACCGAAAGAAAGATAATCCTGCCGTAGAATTTGTCCGCCGTATGATTGAAAGCCGTGACAACTACTCTCCCTACGAGAAAGACTTCTGGCAACGCGAACGTTATGAAAAGACCACCTTTGCGTTGAATAACTTCGATGAAGAGAAACAGAAAAAATGGTTATATCGTAAATTTGATTTCCTGACGGAATATGTAGATACTTCAGCCGTTACCGGTAAACCGATTCTGACGGTATCAGCCCGTGAACTGCTTGCCACAGACTATTACCGGAAATCTCCCCGTTCCGAGAAGCAATGGGTGAAAGGGCGCAAACAGGCCGGTGTCGATGAGTTTCTCTCTAAACAAGGGATGCAGGCAGCCATCAATGAAGTCTTTAAAGACGTCGACATTTACGAAAACAACATTTCCCTGTTTACAAATAAGTTTGTCAGTCCCTTGTCCCGTATCGGTACAGGCTTTTATAAATATTACCTGATGGACACGTTGCAGATTGCCGGAGAGCCTTGTGCAGACCTCGCTTTCACACCTTTTAATTCCGAGTCTTTCGGTTTTAACGGACACTTGTATGTGACGCTCGACTCTACCTACTTTGTCAAACGTGCCGTATTTAACTTTCCCAAAAAGATAAACCTGAACTTTGTAGACTACATGTTGCTCGAACAGGAATTTAAGCGTGCCGAAGACGGCACACGCCTGCTCGATCATGAAAGTATCACTGTTGAGTTTAAACTGACCGAAGGACAGGACGGTATTTTTGCCCGTCGTGTAGCGGATTACAGCAACTACACCTTTACGCCGACTGCCGAAGCCGACAAAGCCTTTACCAAACCCGAACGTATTATTGAAGAGACGGAAGCCCTGTCGCGTCCCGAAACATTCTGGGCGGAGAATCGTCCGCAAGCCGCCATCTCCCAGCAGGAAAACTCGGTAGACCGCCTGATGACACAATTACGCAGTTATCCGGTGTATTATTGGACGGAGAAAGTGCTTTCCATTCTCTTTACGGGATATATTCCCACCTCCAAAGAAGCGCCACTTTTCTATATCGGCCCGATGAATGCCACTATTAGCGGTAACACATTGGAAGGACCCCGTATCCGTGCCGGAGGTATGACTACCGCCTGGCTCAATCCGCACCTGTTTGGCAAAGGATATGTGGCTTACGGGTTTAAAGATGAAAGAGTGAAAGGATTGGCGGAACTGGAATATTCTTTCAAGAAGAAGAAAGAATACGCCAACGAATTTCCCATCCATTCATTGAAATTGCGTTACGAATCAGATGTGAACCAGTACGGACAAAATTACCTGTATACAAGCAAAGACAATGTGTTCCTGGCCTTGAAACGTGAGAAGGATGACCGTATCGGCTATTTCCGGCAGGCGGAGATGACCTATACCAATGAGTTTTATTCCGGCTTTTCTTTCCAGTTGACAGCGCGTACACGGCAAGATGAGTCCTCCTACCTGATTCCTTTTTTAAAGAAAGAAGGAGATACCTACACCCCGGTAAAAGATTTCTCTGTCAGTGCGGCAGAGTTGAAACTGCGTTATGCTCCGAACGAGAAATTCTTCCAGACCCAATGGAACCGTTTTCCCGTATCGTTGGATGCACCGGTGTTTACCTTGTCGCATACCATTGCCGGAAAAGGAGTGTTGGGCAGCGATTACACCTACAATCATACCGAAGCCGGTATTCAGAAACGCTTCTGGTTTTCTGCGTTCGGCTATACGGACGTTATACTAAAAGCAGGTAAAGTGTGGGATAAAGTACCTTTCCCGCTGCTTATCATGCCTAATGCCAACCTTTCTTATACCATCCAACCGGAATCTTACTCGTTGATGAATGCGATGGAGTTTATGAACGATGAGTATTTCTCGTGGGATGTTACTTATTTCCTCAACGGATGGTTGTTCAACCGGGTGCCGTTGTTGAAAAAACTTAAATGGAGGGAAATAGTTTCCTGTCGTGGATTATATGGACATTTGAGCGATAAAAACAACCCGGCTTTGAGTGACGGTTTGTTCGCTTTTCCGATAGAAAACACACAAACAATGGGAAAAACACCTTATGTGGAGGCGGGTGTAGGTATCGAAAACATTTTCAAGGTGTTACGTTTGGACTATATCTGGAGGCTCACTTATCGTGATTCGCCCGGGATTGACAGATCAGGCTTGAGAATAAGTCTCCACATGACCTTTTAAAAGTTAAATCCTGCTAATTGCAATGTTTATATGACAAATAAAGACTGTATTAGTAATTAATTAATCTTATTTTTGCATCAATTTTAGTTTAATTTTAATAGAATAGAAATGAAACAAGAAATTAAACCCGCTACCGGGCGTCTTGGCGTCTTGGTAGTCGGAGTGGGTGGTGCGGTAGCTACCACGATGATTGTAGGTACACTAGCCTCTCGCAAGGGACTGGCAAAACCGATAGGATCTATTACACAGTTAGCCACAATGCGCATGGAGAACAACGAAGAAAAACTCATCAAGGACGTTGTGCCCTTGACGAATTTGGAAGACATTGTTTTCGGAGGATGGGATATTTTCCCGGACAACGCATACGAAGCTGCTATGTACGCCGAGGTTTTGAAAGAAAAAGACCTGAATGGAGTAAAAGAAGAGTTGGAAGCTATCAAACCGATGCCGGCTGCTTTCGATCACAACTGGGCAAAACGTCTGAACGGTACACACGTGAAGAAGGCTGCTACCCGTTGGGAAATGGTAGAACAACTTCGTCAGGATATCCGCGACTTCAAAGCTGCTAACAACTGCGAACGCGTAGTGGTGCTTTGGGCTGCAAGTACTGAAATTTACATTCCGCTGTCTGACGAACACATGTCACTCGCTGCTTTAGAGAAAGCAATGAAGGAAAACAATACAGACGTGATTTCTCCGAGTATGTGTTACGCGTATGCTGCTATTGCAGAAGACGCTCCGTTCGTGATGGGTGCTCCTAACTTGTGTGTGGATACTCCTGCTATGTGGGAATTCTCTAAACAAAAGAATGTACCTATCTCCGGTAAAGACTTCAAGAGTGGTCAGACACTGATGAAAACCGTATTGGCTCCGATGTTCAAAACCCGTATGCTGGGTGTGAACGGTTGGTTCTCTACCAATATCCTCGGTAACCGCGACGGTGAAGTGCTCGATGATCCGGACAACTTCAAGACAAAAGAAGTCAGCAAGCTGTCTGTAATTGATACTATCTTCGAACCTGAAAAATATCCGGATCTCTACGGAGATGTTTATCATAAAGTACGTATCAACTATTATCCTCCCCGCAAAGACAACAAAGAAGCATGGGACAACATCGACATCTTCGGATGGATGGGCTACCCGATGGAAATCAAGGTGAACTTCCTTTGCCGCGACTCTATCCTTGCAGCTCCTATCGCTCTTGACCTTGTGTTGTTCAGCGACTTGGCAATGCGTGCAGGCATGTGTGGCATCCAGACTTGGTTGTCATTCTTCTGCAAGAGCCCGATGCACGATTTCGAACATCAGCCCGAACACGACTTGTTTACACAATGGAGAATGGTAAAACAGACATTGCGTAACATGATTGGTGAAAAAGAACCTGATTACTTAGCTTAATCAGTAACCCCAAATAATAAGTTGAGATTGAGATTTACCATCCTATAAAGACTGGTGGATACTCAACCTCAACTTTTACTTTTTTATTGTACAAATTCCCCATTCGTTTGGGGGACTCGTGACACAACCGACTCGTAGTTTGTAATTAGTAATTAGTAATAAATGAAGCGTCCTCCCTTTCTACCTGTTTTTATAGGCACGGGCTTTGGCTCCGGTTTTTCTCCTTTTGCTCCCGGCACGGCTGGGGCGTTACTGGCTTCTATCATTTGGATTGCACTTTATTTTCTCCTTCCTTTCTCTTGGGTATTATGGCTGACTGCCGCTTTGGTGATTGTATTTACATTCGCCGGCATTTGGGCTGCCGATAAGCTGGAGACTTATTGGGGAGAAGATCCTTCGCGTGTGGTAGTGGATGAGATGGTGGGAGTGTGGATACCGTTGTTGGCTGTTCCCAATGATGACAAATGGTTTTGGTACGTGATTGCGGCTTTTGCCTTGTTCCGCATCTTTGATATAGCCAAACCGTTGGGCATACGTCGTATGGAAAGCCTGAAAGGTGGGGTAGGGGTCATGATGGACGATGTTTTGGCGGGAGTGTATAGTTTTATATTGTTAGTGGGAGCGAGATGGGTGATTGGCTGAAAAAAGTTGCACGGATGATTTCCCAGAAAGGCGGCATCTTCATGTTTTTGAGGGCGCAGCTTTCTGCTCAAATGGCAACTATTGCAGACTTTCTCGTTACGATTCTTCTGGTCAGGCTGTTTGATGTCTACTATGTATATGCCACCCTGGCGGGAGCTATCTATGGAGGAATCGTTAATTGCGTTATCAACTATAAATGGACTTTTAAATCGAAAGGAAAGAAAACACACGTTGCTGTAAAATTTATCCTTGTATGGGTTTGCAGTGTTTGGCTCAATACGTGGGGAACGTATGCACTGACGGAATCATTAGCGAAGATTCCCTGGGTACGCAACACACTTAGCCTGTATTTCGGAGATTTTTTCATTATTCCTAAAGTGGTAGTGGCAGTCATCGTGGCACTGTTCTGGAACTATAATATGCAACGCTTTTTTGTTTACCGGAATATAGATATAAGAAGTTTGTTCGGAAAAAGAAACTGAAAAACGGATTGAAAAGACTGATGAGAAAACGAAAGAATTAGATATATACAGATTGAGAAAACAGAAGATTTAGATAAAAATAGCTATAAACAGATTTAAACAGATGAATTACAGAGATTATTTACAACAGTTGATTTATAAGATTATCAATCCCCTGATACGCGGAATGATTAAAATAGGAATCACTCCTAACTTTATCACCACTACCGGATTTATCCTGAATGTAGTAGCGGCAGGTATGTTTGTATATGCCGGCATATATGGCGGACAGAACGATTTGGCCATTATCGGCTGGGCAGGAGGTGTGATTTTGTTTGCCGGACTGTTCGATATGATGGACGGACGTGTAGCTCGCCTAGGCAACATGAGTTCCAAGTTCGGTGCGCTTTACGATTCAGTACTCGACCGTTATAGTGAATTGATGACTTTCTTTGGTATCTGTTACTATTTATCAATGAAAGATTATTTCCTTTATGCCCTCATTGCATTTGTGGCACTAATCGGCTCACTGATGGTAAGCTATGTGCGTGCCCGTGCCGAAGGCTTAGGAATTGAATGTAAAGTCGGATTCATGCAACGTCCGGAACGCGTAGTGCTGACCAGTCTCGGAGCTTTGTTCTGTGGCGTTTTCAAAGATATCACCGTTTTCGAACCAATCCTGATTATGATTGTTCCTCTGGCTTTTGTTGCCCTGTTTGCCAATATCACGGCATTTGCTCGTGTGAGACATTGCTACAAAGTGATGAAAGAATGAATTAATTTACTGTTGGACGATTTACTATTTACATCGTACATCCTAAATAGTACATCGTAAATAGTCCAATAGTAAATAGTCCAATAGTAAATAGTCTAATAGTAAATAGTCTAGTTGTCTAATCAAAACATTATAATGATAAAGAATATTCAAATGCCGTCGAAGAGAGAAGCCCTGACTGTGACAGTCATTATGGCTCTTTTCCTTTTGCTGACAAGTATCTTCATCGGGCTTCGTTCCGAGCACCTGTTAATGGCGGTACTCTATTTAGTTTTATTTTTTGCCGGATTACCTACTCGTAAGTTGGCTGTGGCCCTGTTACCTTTCGCCATTTTTGGAATCTCGTATGACTGGATGCGTATTTGCCCCAACTACGAAGTGAACCCGATTGATGTGGCCGGACTGTATAATCTCGAAAAGTCTCTTTTCGGAGTAATGGATAATGGTCTTCTGGTTACTCCTTGCGAATACTTCGCTGCACACAACTGGCCGATAGCGGACGTTTTTGCCGGAATCTTCTACCTTTGTTGGGTTCCCGTTCCCATCCTGTTCGGTCTTTGCCTGTATTTCAAGAAAGAAAGAAAAACCTACCTTCGCTTTGCGTTAGTATTCTTGTTTGTCAATTTGATTGGTTTTGCCGGTTATTATATTCATCCGGCCGCTCCGCCTTGGTATGCCATCAACTACGGTTTCGAACCGATATTAAACACACCGGGTAATGTTGCAGGATTGGGACGCTTTGATGCATTCTTCGGAGTAACCATCTTTGATTCTATCTACGGGCGTAATGCTAATGTTTTTGCGGCAGTGCCTTCACTGCATGCGGCCTATATGGTAGTTGCATTGGTGTATGCCATTATTGGTAAATGCAGGTGGTATGTGGTTACTCTTTTCTCTATTATCATGGTCGGCATTTGGGGAACAGCTATTTATTCATGCCATCATTATATCATTGATGTATTACTTGGCATCTCTTGCGCGTTAATCGGTTGGCTGGTATTCGAATACATATTGATGAGAATCCCGGCGTTCAAAAGATTCTTCGAAAGATATTATACGTATATAAAGTAAGATTATATGTGAATAAAGTGAGATATATACCCATACAAAAAGCAAGTATATACTCATATAAAAGCAGATATATACCCATATAAAAAATAGATATAAGTCTCACAAATAGTGAAGAACAAGTACCGTAATATATTTCTCGCTTTTGGTATCATTGCCGTTCTGATAATGATATTCACTTTTGATATGGATTATCAGGAGCTTTGGCTGAATTTGAAGCGTGCAGGGGTATATTTACCTTTGGTTTTGTTGCTATGGCTGTTTGTCTACCTTATTAATACAGTATCGTGGTACATCATCATCCGTAGTGGTGGTAAGACGGGGTTTTCATTTGTCCGGCTCTACAAATTCACAGTAACAGGTTTTGCGCTTAATTACGTGACTCCTGTTGGGCTGATGGGAGGCGAACCATATCGCATTATGGAGCTGAAACCCTATATAGGAATAGAACGCGCCACCTCTTCCGTGATTCTTTATGTGATGATGCATATCTTTTCCCACTTTTGCTTTTGGTTAAGTTCAGTGTTGCTTTACGTTTGTCTCTATCCGGTGGGGTGGATGATGGGGATAATCTTAGGAGCTATTACTGTCTTTTGCTTGCTGATTGTTATTCTTTTTATGAAAGGCTATCGGCAGGGGATGGCTGTGGCTTTTGTCCGTATGGGTGGTCGTATTCCTTTTCTGAAAAAGAAAGTATTTCATTTTGCAAACGCGCATAAAGAGAAGTTGGAGAATATAGACAAACAAATTGCCCTTCTCCACCAACAAAAGAAACAAACCTTTTATAGCGCCCTCTTACTGGAATATACCGCCCGTGTAGTCAGTTGTCTTGAAATATGGCTGATACTGAACGTGCTGACCACCCATGTCAGCTTTGCCGACTGCTGCCTGATTGCGGCTTTCTCTTCTTTACTTGCTAATCTGCTGTTTTTCCTGCCTATGCAATTGGGAGGTCGTGAAGGTGGCTTTGCCCTCGCCGTAGGCGGCCTTTCCCTTTCCGGAGCTTACGGAGTCTATGCCGCTTTGATTACCCGTATACGCGAAATGGTCTGGATTGTAATCGGACTTGTACTAATGAAAGTAGGAAATTTTAAACAATCAAAAGAAAGATATTCTGCTTAAATTTATAACTTTGTCTGATCTATAAAGACTCTTATGAAGGGCTCTATAAAAGAACTTATAGAAAAACTTGTCAAAGGAGTTCTATTTGGATCTATAGAAAAGACTGACGAAAAGACCTATAAAGAAAACGACAATGAATAATTTTATCTTTTACAGCCCTACTGAATTCGTGTTCGGTCGGGATACGGAAGCGCAGACCGGAGTGTTAGTACAGAAATACGGTGCACGCAAAATAATGATTGTTTATGGTGGCGGTTCCGTGATACGTAGCGGCTTGTTGGCCCGTGTTGAGAAATCATTGCAGGAAGTAGGTATTCCCTATTGCATGCTGGGTGGTGTACAGCCTAACCCGATAGACACGAAAGTGTATGAAGGAATCGATCTCTGCCGGAAAGAAAACGTAGACATGATGCTCGCCGTTGGTGGTGGCTCTGTGATTGATACGGCGAAAGCCATTGCAGCCGGAGTTCCTTACAACGGAGATTTCTGGGATTTCTACATCGGAAAAGCCATTGTGACGAAAGCATTGAAAGTAGCCGTTGTGTTAACGATTCCTGCTGCCGGAAGCGAAGGTTCCGGTAACACCGTCATCACGAAAGTCGATGGCTTACAGAAATTAAGCCTCCGTGCTCCCGGTGTACTACGTCCTGTTTTTGCCGTGATGAACCCCGAGCTGACCTACACACTTCCTCCTTTCCAAACCGCCTGCGGCATTGCCGATATGATGGCACACATCATGGAACGCTATTTCACCAACACGAAAGATGTAGAAATAGGCGATCGCCTGTGCGAAGGTACCCTGCTTGCCATCATCAAAGAGGCAACTACCGTCATGAAAGACCCCGAAAACTACGGAGCCCGTGCCAATCTGATGTGGTGCGGAACGATCGCCCACAATGGAACCTGTGGTGTAGGTTGTGAAGAGGACTGGGCTTCCCACTTCCTCGAACATGAAATCAGCGCCATCTATAACGTGACTCATGGTGCCGGACTCTCCGTAATCTTCCCTGCCTGGATGACATGGATGACAGAACACAATGTGGATAAGATAGCCCAATACGCCATCCGAGTGTGGGGAGTGGCAGAATCAGACGATAAAAAGGCGGTAGCCCTTGAAGGAATTTCCCGTCTGAAATCCTTCTTTACTTCCATCGGCCTGCCTGTGACCTTCAAAGAACTTGGCATTGAGAATCCCGACATCGACCGCCTTGCAGATAGTCTGCACCGGAATAAAGGTGAATTGGTAGGCAACTATGTCAAATTAGCGAAACAGGACAGCAAAGAGATATACCGTCTGGCATTATAAAAAAACAGATATAACCGACAGCTGCATCATTTGCCTTTTGATAGAGGATAAATGATGCAGTTATTCTTTTTGCTATTGATTAATACCTAAACAGAAGCAAAAAGATTTTGCTTTAATTATATTTTGGTATAATAGTTGTGTAAAATACCTAAAATTCGTGATTGCTCCGTCTATCATATAAGAATACTTTTGCGGGTGTAATAACTATATATATCCGTTATGCAAAAGCTAAATTCCGGGGCTTTGAATAGAATCTTATTGTTTGTATACATTTTATCACTATCTACTAATGCAATAGCCCAAAACAAAAATAATTCAAAAGAGACATATCTTCTTCCTCCACACGGAAATTATGTTTATGGCCGGGTGATTGAGAAACTCTCTAAAGAACCGATGGTAGGAGTGACGATTCGTTTGGATGGTCATTCTACTGGTGTAATTACCGATATAAACGGTTGCTATGTATTGACCCTGCCCGAAAAAGGCGGTCTGGTTATCTATTCCTACATCGGTTTTGAAACCCGTAAAATCAAAGTCACTTCCCGGCAGAAAGTCGATGTGCAGATGGTAGAAGCTACCGAAAGTATTCAGGAAGTGATTGTAACCGGCTATAACTCCATACAGAAAGAAAGTTTCACTGGAAATACCACAAAGATAGAGAAAGAAGACCTGTTAAAAGTCAACCCGAACAACCTGATTTCGGCCATTCAGACTTTCGATCCCTCTTTCAGAATACAGGAGAATCTGGCTGCTGGTTCCGATCCCAACAGCCTGCCTCAATTCGTCTTGCGTGGTCAGACCGGTATCGGAGAAACGACACTTGGGCAGACCTCCACCTCCTCCATTTCGCGGGAAGTGCTAAGCGGTAATTCCAACCTGCCTATCTTCATACTGGACGGCTTTGAAGTCGATGTAGAAAAGATATACGACCTCGATATGAATAGCATCCACAGCATCAATATCCTGAAAGATGCTGCCGCCACTGCCATGTACGGTTCACGTGCGGCCAACGGAGTAATTGTCATTGAACGGCGTGCGCCTGAAGCCGGAAAGTTCCGTGTACAGTATTCCGGAGTACTTTCTGCCGAACTGCCGGATTTATCCTCCTACAATCTGGTGAACGCCCGTGAGAAGCTGGAAACCGAACGCCTGGCAGGACTATATGACAGCAACACCCCGGAAATAGACCCCTATACCAACGGTTACTACCAACGACTCAATAATGTACTGACAGGTGTCGATACCTATTGGCTTTCTCAAGGACTACGCACGGCTCTGAACCATAAGCACTCCGTTTTCATAGACGGTGGAGAAAACGACGTGCGCTGGGGAGTGGAACTGGGATTCAGAGGAACGGAAGGAGTGATGAAACACTCTTCCCGTAAGAATGCCAATGCCGCTTTTTATGTAGACTACCGCATTGGCGGACTACAAATAAAGAACAAAGTGACCTACACTTATAACAAAAGTACAGATGTCCCCTTCAATTCATTCAGCGATTACTCCCATTTACTTCCTTATATGCGTCTGTATGATGAAAATGGCGATTATGTGCGCCGTCTCGAAAAGTTCGACGGGGCTAGCGGCACACAAGTAAATCCACTGTACGAAATCAACTTCTACAACAGCTTCGACCATTCCGGTTATGATGAAGTAACCGATGATCTTAGTCTGAATTGGCGTATCACCGACGGTCTGCGTCTGCGCGGTCAGTTTTCCGTCCTGATGAGAAATTCTACCGGTGATCTGTACAAAGATCCCGCATCGGCCAGTTATTCAGCCAGTACAGGCAACATCAATGGTGAAAAAACAGAATCCACACAAAAGAGAACAGTGATAGACGGAAGCCTGTCACTCATGTACAACAATACCTTCAAGGGACACAATCTCAATATCTGCTTGTCCTCCAACATGAGACAAACGCAGAGCACTGCTTCCGAAACACGTTACCGGGGATTTCCGGGTGGCGACCTTGTCTCTTCAAACTATGCGGCAGAAGTATACGGAAAGCCCAGCAGCTCCGATAATACCACCCGCTTGGTAGGAGCCTTGCTCACTTCCAACTACACCTACAACAATATCTATCTCGCCGACCTTACAGGACGTATCGACGGTTCTTCCGAATTCGGTTCCGATAAAAGATGGTCCATGTTCTGGTCAACAGGAGCAGGAATCAACATTCATAATTATGATTTTATGAAGTCGAATGAACTCTTTTCCATGTTGAAGTTCCGTGTCTCCTACGGACTGACCGGAAAGACCAACTTCTCCCTCTATTCGGCCAAAGATATGTATCAGCTGCAAACAGACAGCTGGTATCCCACAGGCTACGGTGTATTCCTCTATCAGATGGGAAATCCGAACCTGAAATGGGAACGTAAATACACCCTCGACTATGGAGTTGAAATCGGACTGTGGCACGATAAAATCTATCTGAAAGCCTCTGCCTACGACGAGCGTACCATCGACCTGATAACCGATTATACCATCCCTTCCTCTACCGGATTCACCTCCTACAAAGAAAACATGGGAAAGGTGAAAAACACCGGCGTCGAACTGGAACTGCGGGCACGACTTTACAGTGACAGAAACTGGCTCTTCCAGCTCTACGGCAGCTTTGCAAGAAACAAAAACACGATTATTGAAATCTCCCAGGCAATGCGCGACTATAATAAAAGAGTGGAAGAACTGTTCAGCGGATATAACCCCGAAAGCAGCTCCGATTCAAAATATGCTAAAACATACCTGAAATATTACGAAGGAGCCTCTCTGACCTCTATTTACGGGATGAAGTCATTGGGAATCAGCCCCACAAACGGCAAAGAAATCTACCTTCGCCGGAATGGTGACGTTACCGATGTATGGTCTGCCGACGAATGGACCATTATTGGCGATACAGCTCCCAAGGGACAAGGCTCATTCGGTTATACCCTGTCCTATAAACAGTTATCCATGTTTGCTTCTTTCCTCTATACCTTTGGTGGAGATGCTTACAACAATACCCTCGTCTCCTATGTAGAGAATGCCGACATTAAAAATGACAATGTAGATAAGCGGGTATTGCTCGACCGTTGGCAGAAACCGGGAGACATAACCACCATGAAAGATATTCGTGACCGTAATGTCACCACCGGCGCATCTTCGCGTTTTGTACAGAAAAACAATACCCTGCAATGGAGTTCATTGACAATGAGCTACAATTTCCGTCCCGAACAATTAAAGAAACTCCATCTGTCCGGCCTGCGTCTTTCGTTCACGATGAACGACCTGTTCTATTGGTCTACCATCCGTCAGGAACGGGGACTGGATTATCCTTATTCGCGTTCATTCAATCTGACTACTAACATCATATTCTAACCATACAAATGAAGAAACTAATCAGCCATATACTAATAGCCCTGACAGGAATGTTAGCCGTTTCCTGCAATGCCTGGCTGGACGTAACACCAGAAAATGCGATAGCCGACGACGATCTGTTTTCCACCGGTTTCGGCTACCGGAATGCCCTGAATGGTATCTACACCAATCTGGCGTCCGACGAACTTTACGGTAAGCAACTAAGCTGGGGATTCCTTAGTGCCATCTCCCAGCAATACAATCAAAAGGCGGGAACCATCTCTCCGATGTATGCCGACGCTTCCGAACTTATCTATAACACGGTCGACACCGAACCCGTCGTGACAGCTATCTGGGAAAAAGGCTATAAAGTGATAGCCAACCTGAACAAGCTCATCGAGAACATCCGGCCCACGGACATCTCTTTGTTCGAATACGGAGAAGAAGAGAAAAACCTCATTTACGCCGAAGCCTTGTCATTAAGAGCCATGATGCATTTTGACCTACTTCGCTTGTTTGCTCCTGCAACGGCAACCAATCCTTCGGGCGCCTATCTTCCTTACCGCGATAAATACGAAGCCGCAGTGGTAGAAAAATGTACCGTTACCGATTTTATCGAGAAAGTCCTGAAAGACCTGCTCGAAGCGGAAGACATTCTGCGTAAGTTTGACACCGAATACCATCCCGAAGCGATGTACGCTTCACAAATGTACGAACCTACTCCCGAATGGAATGCCCGCTACCGCTTCAACTCCGGTTCCTATATAGACGATATGGGAGCATTCTTCTGGTATCGTGGCATCCGCTTCAACTATCTGGCATTGCTGGGGTTGAAAGCCCGTGTCTGCATCTATGCCGGTCCTGCCTACTACAAGAATGCCGAGACAGCCGCCAAAGAACTTTACAACACCTATTACCAGCAGAAACGGTGGATAGGCTTTACAGAAGGAGAGAACATTACCTGCAATCTCAATTCCCGATATACAAAAGTCTCCCACGACATATTGTTCGGCTTGTACAAGAAACAGCTGGCTACGGATTATGAACAGGCCGTATGGGGCTCTTCCTCTTCTTCGTCAACCACCCGTTTGCCGTTGGCAAATATCCCTTCCCTGTTTGCTTCGGACAATACGGGCGTATATACCGACTATCGGCTCACCTACCTGATCGGGACTACCAATGAAACCCAGTCGAAGTATTACACACTGAAGTATAACCCTTCCGTAGAATCAGTAGTAGAAGCAATGGAGAATCCGATGATACCAGTGATCCGGTTCAGTGAAATCTGTCATATCCTGGCGGAGATCAGTAGCTATAATGGCAAGATAACCGAAGGAATCAACTACCTCGAAACAGTTCGAAAAGCCCGTGGAGCTGAACGTACCCTTAGTCTGACAGTCAGCACCCGTGAACAACTGGATGCCGAAATACTGCTCGATATACGGAAAGAAATGATAGGCGAAGGTGGAACCTTCTACACCTACAAACGGATGAACCTCTCCACCGTGCCCGATTCCGACGAGGAAGGAGAAATCAACATGACAGGTTCTTATGTACTTCCATTGCCTACCAGTGAAACAACCAACTAATGCCCGGATAAGATGAAACGAATATTGACATATACCATCTTCTGCCTGCTGTTCGTTCTCACCTCTTGCAGTGAAGAGCAGCTGGACGTTTATAATGGAGACAATTACGTCTATTTTACTTACATGAGCGATAAGTCTCCACAGAAAATAACATTCAACTTTGCTACAGATGCACCCTTGCTTCGAGAAGGAACCGTGAAAGTGAAAATGACACTTCTTGGCTACCTGCTCGAAGAAAATGCCACCTGTGATATTTCCGCAGTGGGAGAGAAAAGCACCGCCCGTTCCGGCATCGACTATGCCCCTTTGACCTCCGGCATCTTCCATAGCGGACTGGCGGAAGACACCTACGAAGTCACCGTCTATCGCAATGAAGACCTGCTCAACACAGACTACACCCTTACCCTTTCACTGGATGCAGTGGAAAACTGTCTGGTGGGTCCGGCAGAATACAAACACGTCACGATTCAAGTGACCGACCGGATTTCCCAACCTGTTTGGTGGAACCAGAGTTCGGCAGCCAATCTGGGTACTTATTCGGATATGAAATACCGTGTTTTTATCATTTTCATGGATGGTGAGATACTCGAATCATTGGATAAATACACCGGTATTGAGTTTGTCAACCTGATAGCCGACTTCAAGGCCTGGTGGAAAGACCAGTGGCAGCAAGGCAATTACCAATATTATGATACAGACGGAGTGACACCGCTGTATGAAACCATTCTCGATAACTGATAATAAATTATGAAGCGAAAAACAATACTATTCATTTCAATCCTGCAGCTTCTCGTGATAACCGGCTGTTATGACGATTTGGGAAACTATGACTATACAAACTCTACCAAAGTTTCTTTTGTGAACTCCGCTTCATCGGACTACACGTTTATGGTAGGCGACCTTTTCGAGATGGATGCGCCCATCAACTTCTCAACGGACATCGGGAATGTTGATGAACTTTTCACCGTTCAATGGTATCTGAACCGTGAACTGATCTACACAGGTTATCATCTGAAGTATCAGTTCGAAAAAGGCGGAACGTACGAACTGATACTGAAAGTCATCAATAAGGAAACGAATGAAACATACATCAGCAATAAATATACCTTGACGGGAAAGAACAGTTTCGACTGGGGCTGGATGATTCTCTCCAACAAAGGAGACGGAAAATCTTCTTTATCTTTCATCAATCCCGGCCTCCGGGCTACGCACGATGTAGAAAACATCATCGAAGATGGTCTGGGTACAGACCCGCTCGGGATCTATTACTATTATGTATTAGGCTCTATCTCCGGTTCCTACGTGTCAGGTTTGCCGAAAATCCTGATAAATCAGGGTAGTGGAAGTGTCACGCTAGATGGCAATTCGTTGCAAAAAGACATGTGGCTTGCCCACGAATTTGAAAACCGTAAAGAGCCGGAAGGCTTGAAGATAATGGACTTCGCATTCAAGGAAGAATATTACGTGATTTGCTCCGAACAGGGGGAAGTGTATATCCGTGCCGTAGGCACTGACAATAAAGCGATTCCTTATTACGGGAAGTACGGCGCCATGCCGTATGAGTTTGAGGGAGGTAGCCGTATCACCTGTTTCGCACCGTTCCACAACGTCACTTATTGGTGTGCCGACGAAGAACGTTGTATCTTGTATGATGAGCAAAATGCCCGTTTTATCGGCATTACACATTATCCGCAGTGGGGAGCAGTTTATACTCCTGCCATCGTCTACTTCAAAACATACGATCAGGATTTGGAAGTTCCCTCCGGTGTGTTGCGGGTGAACAATATGGGAGCGGGAACCCGCTGCCTGGCAATAGGGGCTTACGAAAAGAAAGATGTAGCCTCCAACGGCGGGCTGACATTTTGGTCAAACTACGTGTCGCTGATTGACGTGCAGGGAACCGGAAATTATGATTTGCACGAGTTTGCCGTAAAAGACATGGATAATAACTCTCACCTGATAACCGGTACGGATCAATACGGATTCAGCGGCAGCTCCTTATTGACTCCGCAAAGTGTCATTAAGATGTCCTCCAATTTTGAAAAGAACCCTTATTTCTACTTTACCGATGGAGATAAGAATCTCTATATATACAGTATGCAGATGCGCAGCCATATGCTGGCTTACACAGCAGGCAGCCGTATCACCGGCATCAGTGGAAGTCCTGTTGTTTGTGAGTTTTATGGCTATGGGGGAAATAGCACTGATCCGAATTTCCGGCTGGCACTTTCGCAGGAAAATGGGGATATCGCCATCATCGATGTAAACACGAGCCAGATGGTACGTCTCTTCGAAGGTTTTGCTCCCGATTTGGAATTGAAGACTTTTAGCGGGTTTGGCGATGTGAAAGGCATGGTATGGTGCACGAACTATGAAGGAGAATATTAATTGGAAAAAGAAAATAACCTATCAGTAAATAATTAATCATTTAAACGAGAAAAGTATGAAAAATAGACTGTTTTATTTTGCTGCTTGTGTAGCTTTAGTATTGTCTTCAGTAAGTTGCAGCAGTGACGATGGTGAAGAAGAAGATGCAGATATTCCCGTAGTGGGGAAAATTGCTGTTTCCGGTGCTTATAATGTGTATTCCCATGGAAGCCAGGGATGGATTGAAGCGGACAAGATAGGAATATATGTGTTGTCCGATGGCAAACCGCAGGAAAACTTGCCGTATGCTCCGTCGGAAGTAGCGGTGGCTACTACTACAGAATTGGATGGTAAAACGTATATAGTATATGATCGTGATAGTCGTGTGACTGAAGATATTACGCTGAATCCTTCTTCCGAACTTGCTGCAGGATTTAAGGGTGGCGATCACACTATTTATGCCTATACGCCCTATAACGCAGCTTCACAAGATTATAAGGCTGTCGCTTTGCCCAACTTAGCTGTGCAGGAGTATTATGAATCAGAGTTTATGCCGCATCGTAATTATAGCTTTGCTTATGCTTCGGCTACTACATCTAGCTATTCTGCTGCAACTGTTTCTTTGGGAGAATTCAAACCATTGTTTTCTCAAATCACTTTACCGGGTGCGGGATGCCCGGATTCTTTTGTCGGTAAGAAATTTACTAAAGTGGTGGTGAGCTGTGACCATCCGATTGCCTACGAAGATGGAGCAACTGTAGATTTGTCGACAGGTAAAATTTCCGGTACTCCGATAAACAGTATTACTTATAATCTTCCTAATGGCGGCTTCGAGATAACTGCCGGGTATTTTGGTGCCAGTTTGGAGACCTGTTATATGATGATTGCCGTACCTTTTGAAACAGGGCTAACTTATACCTATAATTTTACTTTGACAATTGATGGACAGGAATATACTATTTCAGGCAAACCGAATGAAAAGATGTCTAGTATCAACAACTTAAATATGTATGGCATTGCCGGTATCGAATAATTATTATCTTTGTATCTGTATATAAATATTAAAAAAGAAAGCATGAAGAAATTAGTTTCAATTCTGATGATTCTGGCAATGATCGTTCCATTGGCCGGAGCACAATCGACGGACATCTTCAAGAAAAAGAAGAAAAAGAAGAGCAAGACGGAAGCGGTGGATAAAGCCAAGGCTGACTCCATTGCCAAGAGTAAGAAAGATGCTCTGCAACCTTACGCAAAAGTAATCACCGGCAAAGCCAAAACAATGGACGGCTTTTTTAAAGTGCATTACGTAGATGGTAAATATTTCTTCGAAATAGCCGACTCTCTTTTCGGACGTGATATTTTGATTGTGAACAGAGTTGTGAAAGCACCGGTAGACGCGCAGAAACGTAAAGTAGGCTATCCGGGAGATTACATCAGCGACGAAGTGATCCGTTTCGAGAAAGGACGCGGCGACAAACTGTTCGTGCGTGAAATCTCTTATCTCGAACATTCTGCTGATACACTGGGTATGTATCAGGCCGTATTGAACTCCAATGTTCAACCCATTGTGGCCACCTTCCCGCTGAAAACTGTCCGTAAAGAAGGAGAAACTACCAACTATGTGATCGACATGACCGACTATATCCGTAAGGACAACGAAATGTTTTCATTCACCAGCCGGGTGAAAGACAACATCGGAGCGAGCAGCATGGTAGACGACGCCAGTTATATCGACACACTGAAAGCCTTTCCGCAAAACATCGAAATACGTACCGTGCGTACCTTCCAGCGGAAGAAAGGAGGAGGCAGTGGACTTGAGAAACTGCTGGCAGCTTTCTTTGCCACCTCTACCACTCCGTTGACTTACGAACTGAACAGCTCTATGCTATTACTTCCCAAGGAACCGATGAAACCGAGATTGCACGACGACCGGGTAGGTTACTTTGCTGTGAGCTATAAGGATTTTGACGAGAATCCGCAAGGAGTGAAGTATAAAGCGAATATCACCCGCTGGCGTCTCGAACCCAAAGACGAAGACCGCGAGAAATACCTGCGTGGCGAATTGGTGGAACCAAAGAAACCGATTATCATTTATATCGACCCTGCCACTCCGAAGAAATGGGTTCCGTACCTTATTCAGGGAGTGAACGACTGGCAAGCCGCTTTTGAGAAAGCAGGATTCAAAAATGCAATCTTCGGCAAAGAAGCACCGACGGACGATCCTACCTGGAGCTTGGAAGACGCCCGCCATTCGGCTATCGTGTACAAGCCTTCCGATATTCCGAATGCAAGCGGACCTCACGTGCACGACCCTCGCAGCGGTGAAATTCTTGAAACGCATATCAACTGGTATCACAATGTGATGAGCCTGCTTTACAACTGGTACATCGTGCAGGCAGGAGCCATTGATCCGGGAGCACGCAAACCGATGTTCGACGATGAACTGATGGGCGAACTGGTACGTTTTGTATCTTCCCACGAGGTGGGACATACATTAGGACTGCGTCATAACTTCGGTTCTTCCAATACCGTCCCGGTAGAGAAACTTAGAGACAAAATATGGGTGGAAGCCAACGGTCATACACCGTCTATCATGGACTATGCACGCTTCAACTATGTGGCACAGCCGGAAGACAACGTTTCACGTTCGGGAATATTCCCCCGTATCGGTATGTATGATAAATGGGCGATTGAATGGGGCTATCGTTGGATGCCTGAATATGAAACGGCGGAAGCCGAAATACCTCACTTGAATAAGTGGATCATTGAGAAGCTGCGGGAGGACAAACGCTATACGTTCGGAACGGAACTCGACAGAAACGATCCCCGCAACCAGAGTGAAGATTTGGGAGATGATGCCATGCTGGCAAGCTCGTATGGAATCAAAAACCTGAAACGTGTGATGCCTGAAATCATGAACTGGACTTATGAACCGAATGAGGGTTATATGAAAGCTGTCCGTTTGTATCAGAATGTGGTGGGACAATTCGACTTGTACATGGGCCATGTGGCTACCAATGTGGCCGGTATCTACCACAATCCGATTTCTGTGGAACAGACAGACATGAAAGCGGTGGAATATGTTCCGAAGGATATTCAGAAGAAAGCGGTCGACTTCCTGAACAAGGAACTGTTTACCACACCGACCTGGCTGATGGATGATAAACTGTCCGAAAGAACTGGTATCAATACTTTCAATTCGATCTACCGTGTACAGAGCAGTACATTGAAACAACTGCTTAGCAGCCGCACACTTGATAAGATGACGGACAACGAACTGGTCAACGGAGCGAAGGCATACACAGCCAACGATTTGTTCCGTGATTTGAAGAAGAGTATCTGGAGCGATATGCAAGGAGGAAAGAAACCGGATGCTTCCCAACGTAGTTTGCAAAAGACTTATGTCAATGCGTTGATTGGAATGCTTGATAAACCGAAGAACAGTTCCGGTTCGCTCGGAAGTCTGGGTGGTTATTCGCTCGTAGCTTTCGATTTCCCTTCTGAAGCACCGACTATTGCACGCGGACAGTTGACTGATCTTAGAAGAGACCTGACCAATGCGGCAAATGCTTCCAGTGGAATATACAGAAGTCATTATCTGAACTTGAAAGCGTTGATTGATGCTGCATTCGACGTGAAGTAGAAAAATAATTTACGATTAAGTTCATTTACGATTAGACGATTTACGATGTACGATTGGAGTTAGTACATGGTAAGTCGTCTAATTTGTAGATTAGCTGATTGTAAATACGTTCTTTTTGCCCCATATTTACGACAGTATTAGGTGGCTTTGCCCCATTTTTGAAACATGAACGATAGACTTTTTCCCCATCTTTGAAACAAAATCAATGGTATTTTGCCCCATCTTTGGAAATTCTTTATAACTTTGTTGCTGAAAATCAATAAATTTGTGGTTTATGTTTAAAAGAGATATCTTATTTCATCTGGAAAGATGGAAAGACGATACGCATAGAAAGCCTTTGATATTGCGTGGAGCAAGGCAAGTCGGTAAAACAACGGTAGTCAACGAATTTGGAAAGCAGTTTGACAATTACCTGTATTTGAATTTGGAGAAACGGGAGGCAGCATCCTTGTTTGAGTTGAATGTATCTCTAAAAGATTTGATGCCTTTATTTTTTGCACATTGTGGAAAGATAAGGAATGAAGGAACTATATTACTTTTTATTGATGAAATTCAAAATTCAGCAAAGGCAGTAGCGTTATTACGCTATTTCTATGAAGAATTACCTGATATTTATGTAATTGCTGCCGGTTCATTATTAGAAAACCTGATAGATGTACGTGTTTCATTTCCGGTGGGAAGGGTGCAATATATGGCATTGCGTCCTTGTTCATTTCGCGAGTTTCTGGGTGCTGTTGGAGAAGAACCTTTATTATCCGTTTTAGATAAGCCTGAAATCACTCTCGCTTTCCATGATCGTTTGATGTTATTGTTTAATATCTATACGTTGATTGGAGGTATGCCGGAAGTTGTGCAACTCTATGCGGAGCGCAGGGATATTTTATCCTTGGAGTCCACTTATGAAACTCTTTTGCAAGGCTACCGGGATGATGTGGAAAAATATGCTTTGGGAAAACAACTTCCGGAAGTGATTCGCTTTATATTAAAAGAAGGATGGCATAAAGCTGGACAAATTATAACTTTAGGAGGATTTGCTGGTTCGTCTTATAATGCTCGGGAAGTGGGAGAGGCTTTTCGTTTATTGGAAAAGGCGATGTTGCTGGAATTAGTTTATCCGACTACGGCAACGGAAGTTCCGGCCACTCCTGAAATAAAGCGTATGCCCAAACTGGTCTGGTTAGATACAGGATTGGTGAATTATGCGGCACAAGTACAGAAAGAGGTTTTGGGAGCAAAAGATATAATGGATGCTTGGCGTGGTATGATAGCGGAGCAGATTGTAGCGCAAGAACTGTTGACACTGACAGATAAAGTCAGTCAGAAACGTTGTTTCTGGGTGCGTAATAAAAGTGGTTCTAATGCAGAAGTCGATTATGTGTGGGTGCAGGATTCTATGGTTTATCCCATTGAAGTCAAATCAGGGCATAACGCCCACTTGCGTTCCTTACATTCTTTTATGAATCACTCTAATCAGACTGTTGCAGTCAGAATATGGTCGCAGCCTTATGCTGTGGATGAGGTAAAGACGGCAGACGGAAAAGAATTCAAATTGATAAATCTACCTTTTTACCTCGTTGGAAAATTAGACAGCATATTGCGTCGGTTTGAAACAACCTTTGATAACGCGTAGTCTAGCAAAATCATAAGTTAAAGATTAGGCACGGATTACATAGATTTCACGGTTAGTGCTATGCTTGTACAAAGCAACCGTGAAATCCGTGTTATCCGTGCCTAAATTATAATAAAGCTATTTTTTTTTAGACTTTATCCCAATCCGTTTCAGCATTAAAACAGGGACAGGCCTTGATCCATTCTTCCGGTTCTATTTCGCCGTTTCCGTTCAGGTCGGGACTTAGATCCCGATGTCCGCAGATCCGGCAATTCGGATAATCTTTCAATAAAGCGAGAATCAATACCCGGAGCGAATGTTTCTGCCATTCGGTACGGGTATCTTTCGGTTGTCCTTTGCAATCGAGTCCGCCCTCATAGCAGATACCTATACTTTCTTTGTTGAAACCGCGGCTGTGCGCACCAATTCGTTCTATCGGACGGGTAGATTTTATATCCCCGTTCTTGCGGATATAGAAATGATAACCCGTTCCGTTGAATCCTCGTCTGCGATGACAGACGTCCAGGTCATATTCTGTGAAACTCTTGTCTTCGCGCGTAGTGGAGCAATGGATTACTATCAGGTTTATAGTTCTCATGAATGGATTAAATAGATTGAATAGGTTCTGTAAATTGCACAGGTTCCATAATTTGCATTAATTGAATCATTATCATGCCTCTGCTGCACTACGTTGTGCACATTCCTTATTAATACATTGTAAGGCAGCAGCCTGTGCCAGCTGATCTCTTAATGAGAATATCTCCGTATGCATCTCTTTCACTTTCGAGCTAAGGTCGAAATAATCCTTCAACACTTTTTCCAATTGCTGCATCAGAAAAGTATATTGGTCTTTCACCAGTTCGCTGAACTCTTTTACTTCTTGCGCCATTACTTTGCGCTTTTTGCGATTACTGCCCAGAAAGGGCAGGATCGTCATAATGATCTCTATGATTTTATCGAGCATTTTAATAAATTGAGGATTGAAAATTGAGAATTAAAAAATAAATGTAGAAGAAAACAGAAACCGCATGGAGAGTAACTGTAGAAATCACTCTGTAATACCCATGCGGCACTGTTTTTAATGATTAAGCTGCCGGGTCCGGAGCTTCTCCGCTTCCACCGCTACCGCTGTTTCCACCATCCGCGTCTTCTCCGTCACCCTTTCCGGCCAGGATGAAATCGACATTATTCTCGCCTCGGGTAGTGGCATGACTCGTATTCACCAGCTGAAGTGCCTTGTCTGCCACAAAACGAACATTTACTCTGCGGATATTGCGCACCGTGCAATCCTTCTCCTTTTCCGCCCCTTCGCTGCTCAACGTGATATGGAACGTGCCCAATCCGTCGATCTTCACCTTGTCGCCCTGGGTAAGCGACAGGCGCAACTGATCAACAAAAGCCTCGATGGAATGCTTCACATCTCCTGCTGTAAGCGATGAGTTCGCTTCGATGGCATCGGCCAGCTTGTTGATGTCCATCACTCTCACTGTACCCGATTTCTGGCGTACATAATACAACATCTGTGAATCCGGCTGATTCACATACTTTCTGCGCTGATAGCGCTCCACTAATACATTCATACAATTAAAAAAGTTAAGGTTTAAGTAATAATATTTTCTGTCCTTGTTGACATTACAAATATACGAAATTTGAAAGGGAAAGTCAAGTATTTTGCTATTTATTTTATATCAATAATGAAATAAAAAAAGAAATTCCATACAGCTATATATTGTAATATAAAATTGTATGGAATCGGGGTGAATCTGTATCTATTTAGCATGTTTCAGCATGTATTCCAGCGGTGAGACGTATTCGGTGATTTTTGTCATTGCCGAATTATGCCTGAAGTATACGTTTCCCGTCTCTCCGTTGCGTTGTTTGGCTATGATTGCTATGCCTAGTTCTTCGGTAGGGTAACCGCTTTCGCGGTCGGTTGTTATTCGTGCGAGGGCGGGGCGGTAGAGTAATATCACGACGTCCGCATCCTGCTCGATTGCGCCACTTTCGCGGAGATGTGCCAGTTCGGGGCGGCCTGCGGGGCGGTTTTCCGATTCGCGGTTTAGCTGGCTAAGCAGTACCACCGGTACGTTTAGCTCTTTGGCCAGCAACTTCGCTTTGCGGGTGGCTTGTGCCACTTCCTGTTCGCGGTTGCGGTTGTTTTGGCCGGTTGTCATGTCGCAGAGTTGCAGGTAGTCTATAATGATCGCGTCGCACGCATGTTGGCTTTGCAGCAGTCGCGCGCTGGATCGTACGTGTTCCATGTTGACCGAGGTGCTGTCGTCTACGTGTATCGGCAGACGTTTGAGGTCGGCGGCTGCCGTGCGTGCCTCTGCAAGCTCTTGCGGGCTGACGGTTCCCGACCGCCAATGGCGGGCACTGACTTCGCTGGCTGCTGTCAGCCATCGGTCGGCCAGTCTTTCTCCTTGCATTTCGAGGCTGTAGACGGCTACGGCATGTCCTGCCATGGCTGCGTTTCGTGCCAGATGTAGTGCGAATGCCGTTTTTCCTACGCCGGGACGGGCGGCGATTACCACTAGTTCGCCGTTTTGGAGTCCGGACGTCATGCGGTCCAGGTCTGCCAGTCCGGTAGGGATGCCGGTCACTCCGTTTATGTTGTTGGCAATACGTCCTTCGGCTTCGGTCATGGTGGCGGTCATCAGTTCATCCATGTCCCGCATGTGGTTGTTGTGGCCGAATTCGCCTTCCAGACGGTCGAGCAGGTTGTGCGCGTCCATCAACGAGTCGTCGATGTCCATCGTTTCGTCTAGCGAGCAGGCGAGTAGTTTGTTGAATCCCAAGGTCATTTCGCGTCGTAGATATTTCTCGTGTACGATCTGCGCGTGATATTCGAGGTGGGCGGAAGTCGCCACTTTGCTGCTCAACTGGGTGATGCCGAACGCTCCGCCCGCCTCTTCGAGCTTTCCGCGGTGGGAAAGCTCTTCTTTTACGGTGAGGATGTCTATTTTCATTCCGGCGTGGTACATAGCCAGTATGGCGGCGTAGATCAGTTGGTGGCGCAGGACGTAGAACATTTCGGGGCGCAGCTTGTCGGCTATCAGTGGTATAGCCCTCTGCTCTATCAGGCAGGCGCCGATGATGGCTTCTTCTATTTCGGGAGCCTGTGGTGAAACTCTGTTTTCGGTATTCATAATCAGTGTTTGTTTAATCAGTCTTCGTTTAATTGGGATTCGTTTTATCAGTATTCGTTTAGGAAAGCTTTGTTGGATAAATAGCTGGCGGCGTGGAGCAGGTAGTTGATGTTTGTTTGGTGGAAATAATAATCTTCTACCTTGTCGATGGCGAGTTGCTGTTCCTTGTCGCTTAATTTTTTCCATTCGCGTTGCGCTTTGGCGATGTTTTCTTTGGGAAGCTGCGTGATGCTGTGAAACTCATTCCAAAACAGGCGGAACTTCTCGTTGACGGCTTTCTTTTTCTGCTTGCCGCTGTCGGGGGCTCCTACCCATTTGTCGTATTCGACGACACGGATATGCAGGGACGAGTTGTTGGGATGGGGGACGATTTCGATGATCCCCAGGATGGCAAGGGCGTGTATGAATCGGAAGGTTTTTCCGACAGACCAGCGGAAAATGCGGCTCCAGTCGCGGTAGCTGAACATGCTTTCGCCTCTTTTGCACAGGTAGTCTTTGTGCTGCCGGTCGCTGTATAACGTGTCCGAATAGTTTACTTTCATCAGGATTTTCAGGAGCGCTTCTATTTCTCCGGCTTCTATGTTCGGGTCTTCTATCTGTTGTTGTAGCAGGGCTTTGGGGATAATGAGAAAACCATGTTCCATCATGGCTTCAAAATTGAAATTGTTCATTGGGTTATCGTTTTAAATTTCTGTAAAGGTACGCCGTTCTTGTGCGATGCGCAAGGGGTGTGGTTCCGTGCGGACGGGTGTGGATGAATAAAGGGTGCCGCGATGCGCAAATGGCTGTTTTTTTCTTCTTTCATGAAGCCGGGGAAGGAGTGGGGATGGAACGAATGCTCTGTTGGTGGTTGGCGGAGCTTCTGTTGGTGGTTGGTGGAGCTTCTGTTTGTGACTGGTGGAGCTTCTGTTGGAGAAAAAACAAAGCCTTCGTTTGGGGGGATTCGAAGGTCTTGTTTGTAGTGAAAAAACGGTCATTTTTGCCGAACGCTTTGTGGAACGCTTTTTTCTTTCTGTAAATAGCTGTATGATTGGTAGTTATCTTCGTTTTGAAAAAAAGTGATGAACGCAAAGTGGAATACATAATAAACAATAAAAGATAAATGATATATTTAAAAATATATAGTTCGATTTTCCTTTTATTTCTTGTCCGTGTTTTCGTTTTCTGTTACGCGCTAAACGTTTGTCGGCAAGTCAATGTGGGGAGGTCCCCAGTGTCGGTAGATGATTAGCTGCATTTCAGGACTGACATCGATTGTTTGGCTGGTGTAATACGCAGCAACCAGTTGTTCGTTCAATGTCTTGTTTGCTTTAATGCGTTTGCGCATTTTTTTGCTGGCGGAAGAAGCGTTTGCCAGATCGGGAAAATACTCCTTCGCCAATTCGGAGAAATACTTGAATCCATTAATGCTGTAGCGTTCGGCAGCTGGTTCATTGTTGTTCATAATTTTTTTATACTTTAAATGGTTAAAATAATATGTTGTTTGAAAAATTGCGCAAATGTATGAAATTTACTTTGATGATTAATGTAAATGTTTTAGTTTTTATTTTTTAGATTTTATGTATGTAAATTTTTGAAGATATATTTTTGTATTTTACTAAAGTAAAATGTGGGAAAAGTAAATATTAATTATTAATTTATTTTTAATGAAAAAGGAAAGTTTTACTTTGTTTATGAAACAAGTGGCTGTTGATTTGCAGCAGAGTGGAAATTTAGGGACTGCTCATGTATACAGAAGTACGTTGAATGCGATTCTTACTTTTCAGGGTTCCGATCGTTTGTCGTTTCGGGAAATCACTCCGGAGTGGCTGAAGCATTTTGAGGGTAGTCTTCGTGCACGTGGGTGTAGTTGGAATACGGTGTCTACGTATCTTCGCACGTTGCGTGCGGTTTACAATCGCGCTGTCGATCTTCGGAAGGCATCATACGTGCCGCATCTTTTTCGCTCCGTATATACAGGTACGCGGGCAGACCGCCGTCGGGCATTGGATATGGAGGATATGAAGAAGGTATTTGCCCGTCTGTTGCAGTCGGACGCCATCACTCCTGCCATGAAGGGGGCGCAGGAGTTGTTCATTCTTATGTTCTTGCTTCGGGGACTGCCTTTTGTCGACTTGGCTTATTTGCGCAAGAGTGATCTCCGGGGAAATGTGATTAGTTATCGTCGTCGTAAAACGGGACGTCCGTTGTCTGTGACGTTGACGACGGAAGCGATGTTTCTTTTGCAAAAGTATATGAATCGGGAGGAACAGTCGCCTTATTTGTTCCCGATTCTTCATAGTGACGAAGGTTCGCCAAAGGCGTATAGGGAATATCAACTGGCATTGCGCAATTTTAATTATCAGTTGGAATTATTAGGAAAGGCATTGGGACTCAAAGACCGGTTGAGCTCGTACACCGCCCGCCATACCTGGGCTACGACTGCGTATTATTGCGAAATTCATCCGGGTATTATTTCCGAAGCGATGGGACATTCGTCCATCACCGTGACAGAAACTTATTTGAAGCCTTTCCGAAATAAGAAAATTGATGAAGCAAATATGCAGGTACTTGATTTTATAAAACGATCTGTGGTCGGCGTAAGTGCTTGATTTTTATTCTGTTACTTTGTAGGTAACGGGTTGAAATATCGGTGCAAATATGAGCATATTTCTTAAAACAACCAAACGAAATCATACATTTTTTCTAATAAACTACTCAAAATAGGAATTAACCAAATAAAACACGCGGATTCTTTGTATTAGGGCTTTGTTAACTTCTAAATTTTTGCAAAAGATCTCCTTCCCTCTACTGCCTTTCAGAAGCAGGGGTAAAAAAGTTTCATTGCTTATCGTATCATTTTTCAGTATTGACTACTCCCGAAGAGCAGGCACAAAGGTTTCTCCGTTACCTACAAAGTAACGGGTGGCTATTATTGAAACTTAGTGTTTAATAATATATTATTAATGTAATTTTTAAGTAGTTATGAAGAAAAATTTTGTTAGGGTAATGCTTTTCGGGGCATTGACGCTTGCTACTGTCACTTATGTAGGCTGTAAAGACTATGATGATGACATCGACAATCTGCAAACGCAGATTGATGCCAATGCGGCAGGTCTTGCTGAACTGCAAGCAAAAGTGAATGCAGGTAATTGGGTAACAGACATTAAAAGTATCACTGGTGGATTTGAAATTACTTTCAACAATGGAAATAAATATTCTATTGTGAATGGTAAAGATGGATCTGTCGTTGAAATTGGAGAAAATGGAAACTGGTTTATAGACGGTGTTGATACTGGGAAACCGGCACGAGGTGAAAAGGGTGAGACCGGTGCTACTGGTCCTGTCGGTCCTGTTGGCCCCGAAGGTCCTGTTGGTCCTGTTGGCCCCGAAGGTTCTGTTGGTCCTGTTGGTCCCGAAGGTCCTGTCGGTCCTGTTGGCCCCGAAGGTCCTATCGGTCCTGTTGGTCCCGAAGGTCCTGCTGGTCCTGCCGGAAAATCTCCTTTTATTGGTGATGGAACAGGTGAATTTGAAAAAGATTATTGGTATTTCTATGATGACGCTACAGATAAATGGGTGAAAGGTGATTATTCGTCAGCCACTGTTTATGCTGTACAGAATGAGGGATTACCTAGCTTTACTCTACATGTAAAAGATAAAACTACTGGAACAGAATTAACAACTATTCTGCCTACTGCAGCTTTGATTAGTAGCCTTGAAGGAGTGACTATTGAGAATGGTAAAATCACTGCAGGCGGAACAAAGGAACTTAAATTAAGTTATGCTCAATGCAAAGCTGATTTCACTTTTGGTATGGAGGATGAGAAAAAAGAATTTAAGAAAAATGACCTGTTAATAACTAATTCCGGCGTGTTGAATGCGTTGATTAATCCAGTAGGTCCTGACTTTACTGATAGCAAATATCAAATCTATTTGATGAATTCTCAAAATGAAGCTAATTTTGTTATCTCTAAGATTGAACAAAATAAAACTGCAAAACCATTGACACGTGCTACCGAAGCCAAAGTGAATCGTGGTGTTTACGACCTTACTGTTACACTAAAAGATGGCTTGAATTTGGAAACTGCCCTTCCTGCAGATGAAGCATACGCATTCTGTACAAAAGACGCATGGAACAATGAAATAATCTCTGCTTATGATGTTAAAATCAAACCGGAAGCAGTTACAAGTGCTACTAAACTGGTAGATGCAGCAGTGTCCGCAAAAGTTGGTGAGGTACAGGTTTTGGATGACTTGGCAGCTGCAGCTACCACCACTCCTATGGATTTGAGTACAGTCTATGCATATTATTATAAGTTGGCAGCCGATGCTCCTGAAGGTGTAACATTGGGGACGAACGAAGCCGGCAAACAAACCATCACTTCTACTAAAGGGCAAGAAGCAAAGGTTGAAGTCTGCTATATAACTACAAATGGTATTCCTTTTGATGGAGAAACTCATGAGGGCATTGATTATTCTAGCGTCGGTGGCTCCTCTGCTCCGGCTAAACTGACTGTCACCTTCAAGCAAATAGAAACAAAATCTTTGGCAGCACAGACGGTAGTTTGGAATAAATCAGAAAAATCCGACATTGCTGTGTCAGCAGCTAATATTAAGGCAATCAAAGACGCTATTACTACTGCTAAACTTGCTAGCTCAACTGCCACGGCTAACGATGGAGATAAAGTGAAGTTTAGTGGTATTGCTTCTGGTGATACTAAATATGATAACCTGAAACTGACAGTAACCGCTGCATACAAGGGTACTATGGAAGCCGTATTGACAGTTGACGTTGACGCAACGAAGCAAATTGTATTCAAATTACCGGTAACTGTTGATTATAAGACGCCTGTATTTACAAAAACTTCAGGTATGTGGACTGAAGATGGCAAGGTGTCTCTTCTGATTAATGAAACTAAGAATGCTGATAAGATTCAGAGCATCAGTCTCGAAAGAGAAATGGGCTCAATCTTTACTACATGGAACGCTATTACTGGCGGAGTTACTTCAGGTATATACAACAGCATTACGTATGATGTTGACAAGAATGGTGACGATCATGTAGGAAGTGTAGCTAACGATAAGTTCACAGTAGACATGGCTCACGCTAAAGACAATATGGCATTCTCTGTAGATGTAAATTGTCAGCCTAACGATGCTACTGAACCTGCTTCAATTGCTAACCAAAAGATTCAATTCATCTCATTATCAGAATTGCTTAAATCGGAATTTGGTGCAACGGACGCTAAAAAAGGTATCACAACAGCGTATACAGCTGAAACCATAGATTCAGAGATTGATGTATTAGGTGACATTGTATGGAAAGACAGAAAAGGCAAGGCAATGTGGCCGACTGCAGATAATAACACTTATGACACTGGTACTTTGACTACCGCTGACGCTGTTCTTGCTCTTTATGGATATTCTATTAAGGTAGAACGAAGTGACAAAACTAACTTCAGGTTTGATTCTACTGGACAGAAATTGATATTAACAGATGCTGGTAAGGCCTTGAAGGGTCTTGTGAAAGATTTGGTAGTGACAGTTACTATTACTCCTTCAATCAGCTGGAGCGCAACATCTCCTGCACCTGTGGTGAAGACAGTAACATTCCCTACTGCTCTCTTTGCGGATTAATTTGAAATCCTTTAATGTTCTATTAGATAGCTCCTCTATATTTGCCTCTGGCAGAGGTGGGAGCTATCTCTAGAATGATATAACATAATAGGAGAGCCCGTGCTTGTTGAAGTGCGTTCTCTCCATAAATATGAAACCCTTCTTCACCGAAGTGTGAAGATTATATGTTGAGAAGTGACAAAGCGAAGAGACACAGCTTGTGAAAGTCCATCCTTCCATCTTTGTTCTTCTATTAGAAAAGGGATGCCTGCCCACATTTCCTACTGGCATCCCTTTTATCTTTACTCTTGGGACGTCTTTTTTTGTTGTACTAGAATCAATTGCTAGTCGCCCATTTCCCTATAGGTAAAGGAGACGTCCTCAAGATACAGAAAGCCCGAGCTTGCGAAAGTCCAGGCTTTTCGTAATTTTGTGCAGTCATTATCCCCTTATTTTATCGTCCCTAAGTTTCCGGGGAAATGTGCAGAATGAATGATTGAAAAGAATCTTTTAACCTGCCATGACAAAGATTTCTATTAAAAATATATATCTTTGCAAGAAAGGCATTGATTAATAAAAGAAGAGAATATGAGCCATAAAATTTATCCGATCGGTATTCAGAATTTCGAAAAAATTCGTAATGACGGTTATTTCTATATTGATAAGACAGCACTGATGTATCAAATGGTAAAGACCGGAAGTTATTACTTCTTGAGTCGTCCGCGCCGTTTCGGAAAGAGTCTGCTCGTCTCCACCTTAGAGGCCTATTTTCAAGGAAAGAAAGAACTGTTTGAAGGGCTGGCTGTGGAAAAACTGGAAAAGGACTGGATCAAATATCCTATACTGCATCTGGATCTTAATATCGAGAAATATGATACATCCGAAAGTCTGGATAATATACTTGATAAATCGCTGACAGCATGGGAAAAACTATATGGTGCCGAGCCGTCCGAACGTTCGTTTTCCTTGCGTTTTGCCGGTATCATAGAGCGCGCTTGTAAGTTGGCGGGGCAACGTGTGGTTATTCTTGTCGATGAATATGACAAACCCATGTTGCAAGCCATCGGTAATGAAGAATTGCAAAAGCAATTTCGGAATACATTAAAGCCTTTTTATGGAGCGCTTAAAACAATGGACGGTTGCATCAAGTTTGCATTCCTTACCGGTGTGACAAAGTTTGGCAAAGTCAGTGTGTTTAGTGACTTGAACAACTTGGATGATATATCCATGTGGAATGAGTATGTCGAAATCTGTGGCATTAGCGAGCGTGAAATCCACAACAATTTGGAAACAGAGCTTCATGAATTTGCTGCTGCGCGCGGAATAACGTATGATAAACTTTGTGAAGAGTTGAGAGAGTGCTATGACGGTTACCATTTTACGCACAATTCTATTGGTATGTACAATCCGTTCAGTTTGCTTAATGCTTTCAAACGTAAGGATTTCGGCAGCTATTGGTTTGAAACGGGCACACCGACCTATCTGGTGAAATTGCTGCAAAAACATCATTATGACTTGGAGCGGATGACGCATGAAGAAACCGACGCCCAAGTATTGAATAGCATAGACTCTGAATCTACTAATCCCATTCCGGTGATTTATCAGAGTGGCTACCTCACCATTAAAGGGTATGATGAAGAATTTGGAATGTATCGGTTAGGTTTCCCGAATCGTGAAGTAGAAGAAGGATTTGTCCGTTTCCTGCTTCCTTATTATGCGAATGTAAATAAGGTAGAATCTCCGTTTGAAATTCAGAAATTTGTTCGTGAAGTACGTTCCGGCGATTACAGTTCTTTCTTCCGTCGCTTGCAAAGCTTCTTTGCAGATACCACCTACGAAGTGATTCGCGATCAGGAATTGCATTACGAGAACGTGCTTTTCATCGTTTTTAAACTGGTCGGCTTCTATGCCAAAGTGGAATATCATACAAGCGAAGGACGCATCGACCTTGTCTTGCAGACAGACAAATTCATCTATATCATGGAATTTAAACTGAACGGTACGGCAGAAGAAGCATTGCAGCAGATAAATGACAAGCATTACGCTCTTCCTTTCGAGATGGATGAACGGAAACTCTTTAAAATAGGAGTAAATTTCAGTGCGGAAACCCGTAATATTGAAAAATGGATAGTTGAAGAAAAATAGATAAAACAAAAAGGCGGCTCGTTTTGACCGGGCCGCCTTTTCTGTTTATTTGATTTCGATTTCTTCCTTCATATCGATTTCCTCTCCATGTGTATCATAGAACACATATTGCAGAAATGCGAGTTTTTGACTTGGAATAATCTTGATACCGAATCCGTATTTCATTTGCCACTTCCGTTTCAGGGAAACGAGTCCCTGATTGATATAAGCGGCAACATACGGATGGACGTGTAACGAGAATTTCTTAACCTTCAGTTTATTGACCAGGTAATCAATTTTACTCTCCAAAGTGTCCGTAAAAAGAATGGACGACTTGATAGTGCCTTTGCCGAAGCAAGTGGGGCAGGTTTCGGTCGTGTTGACGTCCATTGCCGGACGCACACGTTGGCGTGTAATCTGCATTAGCCCGAATTTGCTAAGCGGCAGAATATTATGCCGTGCCCTGTCTTTCTGCATATTGGCACACATTCGTTCATAAAGCTTCTGACGGTTTTCGGCTTCATTCATATCGATGAAGTCCACGACAATGATACCACCCATATCTCTTAATCGCAATTGGCGGGCCAGCTCGTCGGCGGCTCCCAGGTTTACTTCGAGTGCGTTACCTTCCTGCCCGTTGGCATTCTTGGTGCGGTTACCGCTGTTCACGTCTACTACGTGAAGCGCCTCAGTGTGCTCAATAATCAGATAGGCACCACTCTTGTAAGAGATTGTTTTACCAAACGATGATTTAATCTGCTTGGTGATACCGAAATTGTCGTAAATGGGAAGTTGACCTTTGTACAGTTTCACGATATTAGCCCGGTCGGGCGCAATCAGTGATACATAGTCTTTAATTTCATTGTACACAGCCTCGTCGTTGACGTGAATATTCTCAAAAGAAGGGTTGAAGAGGTCGCGCAACAAACCTACGGCGCGGCTGGTTTCTTCATAAATCAACGTCGGATACTTGGTGGCTTTTTGTACTTTTACCATCGCATCTTCCCAATGCTTAACCAGGACTTTAAGCTCTCCGTCGAGTTCGGCTACGCGTTTGCCTTCGGCTACCGTGCGGACGATGACACCGAAGTTTTTCGGCTTGATGCTCATCAGCAATTGTTTCAGGCGGGCGCGTTCTTCGCTCGATTTAATTTTTTGTGAAACAGAAACCTTGTCATTAAAAGGGATCAGTACGAGATAGCGTCCGGCAAACGAAATTTCGGACGTCAGTCGCGGTCCCTTAGTGGAGATCGGTTCCTTAACGATTTGCACCACTACTTCTTGTCCTACCTTGAGGGTGTTGGATACTGTTCCATCCTTGTCAAGATCGGGAAGCAGGGTTGCTTTGCTGATGGAGGTCAGCTTCTTTTTGTCGCTTAAAGTCTGCTTTACAAACTTTTCGAGTGAGTTAAATTGAGGACCCAAGTCCAGATAATGAAGGAAAGCGTCTTTCTCGTAACCAACGTCTACAAAGCATGCATTCAGTCCGGGCATCAATTTCTTGATACGTCCCAAATACATATTGCCCACAGAGAAAGAAATATTTCTTCCTTCGCTTTGAAGTTCCACCAGGCTCTTATCTTCGAGAAGGGCGATGGAGACCTCTTTGGGCTGTACGTCAACTACTAGTTCACTTGTCACTGTTTTGTTTCCTTATTATTGATTGAATCTCATTTATATGAACAACTTTTTTGACAAATTGTTCATTTTGGGTTAGCTACTTAAACAAAGAACAAACTTGAAAGACATTAGCTTCGCAAGTTTGTTCTTTATTTCTGTGTGATCCAGACTTAAAAATTATTTTTTGCTTTTATGTCTGTTCTTTCTTAGTCTTTTTTTACGCTTGTGCGTAGACATTTTATGTCTTTTTTTCTTTTTTCCGCTTGGCATAGCTTCACATTTTATGGGTTAATACTCTTGTTTATTATTTCTTTACTGAAATTGTAAATGTCTTAGCCGGTTTGAAAGCCGGAATGTTGTGCTCCGGAATAATGATCGTAGTATTTTTAGAAATGTTACGAGCAGTCTTTTGTGCTCTTTTCTTTACTACGAAACTACCAAACCCACGCAAGTATACGTTCTCATCGTTAGACAATGAATCCTTTACTGCATCCATAAATGCCTCAACTGTTGTAAGAACTGTCTGCTTATCAATTCCAGTTTTCTTTGTAATCTCGTTTACAATATCTGCTTTAGTCATTTTTCCTTAAAAAAAATATTATTACTATGTTATTGCTAATTTTTTGGACTGCAAATATATAGCTTTTTAAGCTCCTAAAAAAATATATTCTGCACATTTTTCTAAAAAAATAGTGGCATAGGGTTTTCTTAGAACCAAAAGAGTTACTTTTGTGTGCCTTTTGGATAGGATAGGCAAGATAAATGTTAGATAATACACTAGGAACGAGGATATGAACGAGTTTACTAAAACGATTGTAGAGTGGTATAAAGAGAATAAACGTGAACTGCCCTGGAGGGAGTCTGCCGATCCGTATCTGATCTGGATTTCGGAGATCATTCTTCAACAGACGCGGGTGGCGCAGGGGTATGATTATTTTCTTCGTTTTATCAAACGTTTTCCCGATGTGCGGACTTTAGCCGCTGCGGAGGAGGATGAAGTGATGAAATACTGGCAAGGACTGGGGTATTACTCACGTGCCCGCAATCTTCATGCCGCCGCCAAAAGCATGAATGGGGTTTTCCCGGAAACGTATCCGGAAGTGCTGGCTCTGAAAGGAGTGGGGGAGTATACAGCGGCAGCGATCTGTTCGTTTGCTTACGGTATGCCTTATGCGGTAGTGGACGGTAATGTGTACCGGGTGCTTTCCCGTTATTTCGGCATCGATACTCCGATTGATTCGACAGAAGGAAAAAAGCTCTTTGCAGCATTGGCGGATGAGATGCTGGATAAGAAGCATCCGGCTGTTTACAATCAGGGAATAATGGATTTCGGGGCGATTCAGTGCACTCCGCAGTCGCCTGATTGTTTGTTCTGTCCGTTGGTGGGCAGTTGCTCGGCACTTTCGAAAGGCTTGGTGGCAAAACTTCCGGTGAAGCAACACAAAACAAAGACAACGAACCGTTACTTTAATTATATTTATGTACGTGCGGGCGCGTATACCTTTATAAATAAACGGACGGGCAATGATATTTGGAAAAATCTGTTCGAACTGCCCTTGATAGAAACTCCGACGGCTCTTTCGGAAGAAGATTTTTTGACTTTACCGGAATTTCGTGCACTCTTTGCGCCGGGGGAAGTACCGGTGGTACGTTCGGTTTGCAGGGAGGTGAAGCATGTATTGTCTCACCGGGTTATCTATGCTAATCTATATGAAGTGACCTTGTCTGAAAATTTGACTTCTTTCAGTGATTTCCTGAAAATAAGGGTGGACGAACTGGAGCAATACGCTGTTTCTAAATTAGTACAAGACTTGCTACAAGCATTAGAATAAGCATTAGAATAAGTATTAAGTAATAAGTATTGAGTATTACCCATGCAGTTTATGGCGCAGCCTAATACTTAATACTTAAAACTTAATACTTGATTTTATACTTAAAATCTTGCATCCTATTGTTATTCTGTTTAATTTTGGCAGCAGATTTAATTTTAAGAATCATAAACTTGATACAGATATGTCAGTAAATAGAGTGATATTGATAGGAAACGTAGGACAAGATCCTCGGGTAAAATACTTCGATACAGGTTCGGCAGTAGCAACTTTCCCGTTGGCTACAACGGATCGTGGATATACGTTGGCTAATGGAACCCAGATTCCCGAAAGAACAGAGTGGCATAATATCGTTGCATCCAACCGTTTGGCGGAGATTGTGGATAAGTATGTGCACAAAGGTGACAAACTGTATCTGGAAGGAAAGATAAGAACACGTTCTTATAGCGACCAGTCGGGTGCTATGCGCTATATCACCGAAATTTATGTGGATAATATGGAAATGCTGTCTCCGAAAGGAGCCAATCCGGGTGCGGGAGCTTCTGCTACTGGACAACCGGCTACGGGGCAACAGCAACAACCGGTTGCCGGCCAGTCGCAACAAGCGCAGCAGTCGCAGGCACAACCCGCACAAGATAATCCGACAGATGATTTGCCGTTCTAGATAATGTGATAGTGTGCCAATAGGTTTTCGCGAGCTTCTTGGCACATTATCTTTTGTTTAATTAAAATATAGACTCTTTGGACTCAGATGGTTATTTAAGCCAATTGGCTGACATTTTCAACGGTATTACCGTAAACACTCCTTCTATCTCTGCTATTATTGCCATAGTATTGGCAGGTGTACTCCTGCTTGCTTCCGGCTTTGCTTCGGCTTCCGAAATAGCTTTTTTCTCACTTACTCCTTCCGACCGGAATGATATTGATGAACAGAATCATCCTTCCGACGAAAAAATAAGTGCCCTGTTGGGGGATTCAGAACGCCTCCTGGCAACGATATTGATTACGAACAACTTTGTGAATGTAACCATTATCATGCTCTGCAACTTCTTCTTTATGAATGTATTTGTTTTTCATTCTCCATTGGCAGAGTTCTTGATACTGACCGTCATCCTGACTTTCCTATTGTTGTTGTTCGGTGAAATCATGCCGAAAATCTATTCAGCACAGAAGACTTTGGCTTTTTGCCGTTTTTCGGCACCGGGGATTTACTTCCTGGAAAAACTGTTCCGTCCGATAGCTACTGTGCTTGTACGTTCAACCACTTTTCTGAATAAACATTTTGTAAAGAAGAGCCACAATATTTCTGTCGATGAATTGTCGCACGCATTGGAGCTGACAGATAAAGCGGAACTCTCTGAAGAGAATAATATCTTGGAGGGTATTATCCGTTTCGGCGGTGAAACTGTGAAGGAGGTGATGACATCACGTCTGGATATGGTCGATCTGGATATCCGTACCTCTTTCAAGGAGGTGATGCAATGTATCATTGAAAATGCTTATTCGCGTATTCCTATCTATTCCGGTTCGCGGGATAATATCAAGGGGGTATTGTATATTAAAGACTTGCTGCCTCATGTCAACAAGGGGGATAATTTCCGTTGGCAGTCATTGATCCGTCCGGCTTATTTTGTGCCGGAAACAAAGATGATTGATGATCTGTTACGTGACTTTCAGGCGAATAAAATTCATATTGCCATTGTTGTGGATGAGTTTGGAGGAACTTCCGGACTGGTGACGATGGAGGATATTATCGAAGAGATTGTAGGTGAGATTCATGATGAATATGATGATGAAGAACGTACATACGTTGTCTTGAATGACCATACTTGGATATTTGAAGCGAAGACGCAGTTGACGGATTTCTATAAGATTGCGAAAGTAGACGAAGACGAGTTTGAAAAGGTGGTGGGAGATGCGGATACATTGGCGGGTATGCTGCTCGAAATTAAAGGTGAATTCCCGGCATTGCATGAGAAAGTGACTTATCACCATTATGAGTTTGAAGTGCTCGAAATGGATAGTCGTCGTATCCTGAAAGTGAAGTTTACAATTCTGCCGAAGGATATGGAAGGCTCGGTAGAGAAGGAATAATCTTGGAATCATAATTTTGAAAGCATAATCAAGCAAACGTAAGATGGCGTTATTTCTGCAACATAAGACGGATGATATACAGTGGGCTGTCTGGAAGATGGAAGAGTCTTTGGATGCTCTGTTGGCTCTTTTGCCGGATGCGCGAAGAGTGTTCTGTGAACAGGAATTGAATCGTTTTGTCTCCGAACGGCGTAAGATGGAATGGTTGTCCGTTCGTGTTTTGTTGTATGCCATGTTGCAGGAGGATAAGGAAATCGGTTATTCTCCCGAGGGAAAACCTTATCTGACGGATCATTCTTTTTTCATCAGTATTTCTCATACGAAAGGTTATGTAGCTGTGATGCTTGCTTCTTTCACTCCGGCAGGTATTGATATTGAGCAATATGCTCAACGCGTTCACAAGGTATCTGATCGGTATATCCGTTCTGACGAACAAACGGAACCTTATCAGGACGATATGACTTGGGGACTGTTATTGCATTGGTCGGCAAAGGAAGCTGTTTTTAAGCGGATGGAAAACGCGGACGCTGATCTTCGTAAACTCCGTTTGACGCATTTTATTCCTCAAGAGCAAGGAACGTTTCAGGTTCAGGAGTTGGCGACGGAGCAGCAGGAACTTTACTCTGTCGGTTATCGTATTTGTCCGGACTTTGTATTGACGTGGACATTGAGTTGAATAGGAGAAGAGATGGAGTGCTTCTACCTGTTTTTCTTTTCTTTGTAATGTGTGATGTCTTGACATAATAAAATAAACCCCGAAAGTTTTTGTATGACTTTCGGGGTTCACTTTATATTCGGACGCCCTCATGATTTTATGAACTCACGGCTTTTCAGACGGGTTCTTTTATGGTTGGTTTACTTCTCTTTTTTGTTAAGTCGGTAGCTCAATGCTCCTGACGGACATTTGCTGATTTGTGCAATTAATTCTTCCGTAGTCGCATTTTCTATTTGCACCCAGGGTCTTTCTTTAGGATGATAGACATTGGGTAGCATCTTTACACATATTCCGGCATGCTGGCATAATTCCGGTTTCCATACAATGGTCAGTTCACCATTGGTGTATTCTATTTTCTTTTCCATATCTGTATTTATTTAATATGAATACCACGCATTACAATTCGCTTCCATTCCGGATGTTTGTGAATATATCCGGCTACAAACGGGCAAAGCGGTACCAGGCGTAAACCTTGTCGTTCAATGTCTGTCAGTGCTTTTTCTGCAAGTTGTGATCCTACTCCCTTGCCGCCTAATGAGGCGGGTACTTCTGTATGTACAAGGTATATTTCTCCATTGTTTGATTTGATATAGTCTATTTCGGCTATTTTGCCATCGATCTGAAATTCATATCGATGTTTTTCTTCGTTGTCTATTAATTTATAATCTTCTGCCATAATTTTACGTATTAAGTTCGATTATAATATAAACACTTGGGAAACACTTTTGTTTTATGCAAACAATTATTCTTGTTAATGGAGAAAGTATTGCCCGTTCATACTGGCACTGGTCTTTTCAATCCCTTTCTATTACTTCTTCAACTGATATTTGTTATTTTTTCTAAGTTTATAATCTTTCCAATTGAACTGTGAAATGTCTCATTAAAGGCGCTTCCCAGGCGATACGCACTCCGTGAGTGATGCTTTCTCTACGTTCATATACATTTTTGAGAGCAGCGGCTATTACATTCATATGATTGTCTGTATATACTCTGCGGGGAATGGCGAGGCGGAGTAAATCAAGACCGTTAAAACGATTTTCATGAGTTATCGGATCACGGTCGGCGAGGATATAACCGATCTCGCATCCACGGATACCGGCTTCCAAATAAAGTTCTATGGTCAGCGTCTGTGCCGGGAATTCTTCTTTGGGAACGTGCGTCAGTACTTTAGGTGCATCAATGAAGATGGCGTGGCCTCCGGCCGGTCGTTGGTAAGGAATTCCGTATTCATCCAGTTTCTTTGCCAGGTATTCCACTTGCTTGATACGTGTTTCGAGATTGTCGAATTCGGTGTTTTCATCCAAGCCGATGGCAAGAGCGTTCATATCCCGTCCGTTCATTCCCCCGTAGGTGAGATAGCCTTCGTATTGTACGCAGAAACCTTTTGCGCCTTCATACCAGTCTGAACGTCGTGTGGCGATAAATCCACCCATATTGACGATTCCGTCTTTCTTGGCACTCATTGTCATGCCATCGGCTAGAGAGAACATTTCCCGTGTGATTTCTTTGATGGTTTTGTCTTGATAACCTTCTTCGCGCATCTTGATGAAATAGGCGTTTTCGGCAAAGCGTGCAGAGTCGAAAAGTACGGGTTTGCCGTATTTGTCAGCAATGGCACGTACTTCATGCAGGTTTTGCATGGATACGGGTTGTCCTCCGGCTGTATTGTTGGTGATGGTTACGATGATAAAAGGAATTCGTTCTGCATATTCTGTCAGGGCTTTCTGCAATTTATCAGGGTCTACATTTCCTTTGAACGGGATTTCCAGTTGGGTATGTTTTGCTGCATCGATAGTGCAGTCTAATGCGGTGGCATGGCGTCCTTCGATGTGTCCTTTGGTGGTGTCAAAATGTGAGTTGCCGGGTACAATGTCTCCTTCATGCACGAGATAAGAGAAAAGCACATTTTCTGCGGCACGTCCTTGATGGGTAGGTATGATATATTCAAATCCTGTCAGTTTCGTAATCATCTCTTTCAACTTAAAGAAAGAGGTTGCTCCGGCGTAACTTTCATCGCCTAGCATCATTCCCGCCCATTGACGGTCGCTCATCGCTCCGGTTCCGGAATCGGTGATGAGATCGATATAAACTTGTTCTGATTTGAGTTGAAAGACATTATAATGTGCTTCTTTAATCCATTGCTCGCGTTCTTCACGTGTGCTTTTCCGGATGGGTTCTACCATCTTTATTTTCCATGATTCAGCAAAAGGTAATTCCATTGTCGTAGATTTAATAGTTTTGAACAACGAATGTAGCTAAAATTTGTGTGATTAACAAATATATAGTGTCTTTTTGTTAGTGAGGGTTATTGGATTTACTTCTCTATGGGCTGGTAATATATCAAAATGTAGTGAGTAGATAGAAAGAGAGCCGGATTTCTTAAAAGAATATCCGGCCCTTTAAAATTATGCGGTCGATTGATGTTTAATCTCAACCAATCAAACAAGTTGGTTATTTAGTCTTCAATAGTGATACCGTCAAGACAGAAATAGGTTGGGGTCATTGCACCCCATTGGTCTTCTTTGGTGGTCTTGATATTGAATTTCAATCCCTCTGTTTCGCCTAATGAAGTTAGGTCTACCCATTTCCATGTAGTTACAAATTGGGTTCCTTCACCTAAAGTGCACTCTACACTTTGAGTTTTATCCATATTATAGATGATGATTTTGAAAGAATCTGTATTTCCAAATTTATCTTTTCCTTCGAATATAGAACTACCTTCCTTCATACTATTGTAAGCATAGACACAGTTTGTTAAATATAGTCCTTTTACTCTATAGGATTCCAATTTGTTTGAATTGTCGTGGTCTCTGAAACGGATTGCAGCTTCTTTATCAGAATTCTTTCCAATTTTATATCCGGCAGCTCCCACGATAACGTATGTATTATTGATTACTCCTTTTTTAGTGATAGCGCGATAATCATAAGTTGCGAAGTCTGGGCAATCTTTTTCTGTACAATTTGTAAATGCAAAACTATCTGAATAGAAACCGTATGTTGAAGATACACAGTCAAATTCAAAGATACCACTAGCGTCAGTTAATAGATTATATTTGTAGTTAGTTGTCCCCCAGTCGCTACTAACAGACCATGAATCATCCGGATTTTCTTGATCGCCCATATCAAGTGTATGAGTTTCGTAATTGGGCAGGCTAAGCACGTATGTTTTTGTATCGTCATCATCGCTACAGCCACAAAATACAAATACTGATAACAGTAATAATAAAGATAATTTCTTCATGTTCTTTTCTGATTTTAGTTATTAATTAATTATTGATTATTTCTTGAAATGTAAGTTCTCAATGGTGGTAACTTCGGTTGATATTTCACCCATTTGTCCTGCATCCTGATTGACTGCGGTCATAATCTTCACGAAGTCGATTTGATCCAAGTCTACCGGACTGCCATTACTATCCACAGCCCAATCTATCTTGAAATTACTTCCTTCCTTGCTGTTAGGATGGTTGTCTGCATATCCCCACGGATAGCAATATCCTACCCATAATCCGTTTTCCGGGACGGCATTATCTTTTAGACGTGTTCCCTGGAATGTGATTTCATCACTTTCTATCCAAAGTGGATAATATGATTCTTGGTTATGGAAACTGTTGCGGAAGATATATCCTTCGTTGCCTTGATTGTCTTTCCAAAAAACTTTTAGGTTGGCTGGATTCGGGCGGTGATAGGTTATCTCATATCCGCGTGTTTCTGTGTCTTTCCCGTATTCGCTTCCTTTCAATTCATACCACTCATCGTCAGGCTTTCCATTGCCATTTACATCTTTAGATACAAATACGATTCCCGGTTCTGCACTTCCGCCCAATGCTCCTGTTCCGGTTTTGGAGTTGTAGTAGGCATTGCCTTTTATCTTGAAGTCATACTCTCCTGTTACATTCGGAATGGGGTGTGGGAATCCTAAAACAATGTAACCACCGAATCCTCCCAATGTAAGGAGTGATTTCTGCTGGATTCTGCGGGTTGCTTCTTCTAGTATATCATCATAAGTAAAGCCCTCCTTATATGCTGAAGTGGTAGTGTTGATAAACTGTCCGGGCGCAGGGCGATATTCCCATACTTTGTTGGCGAAAGCCAGAGGATTTTCCTTATCATCATCGTTGTCATCAATATCGCTTTGTGAGGCTTTGTCACTGAATGCAATAGTATTCGGGTTAAGTCCGATGTTGTTCAGACGGAACATGAGTTGTCCTTGTTGGTTGAAACAAAGTAAGTCTCCATAGGTGGTGTAATCACGGGCTTCGGTGATATATACATTGTTGCTGTAAGGATTGATGTTGATGCCGTATGGTGTCTTTATCACTGTTCCGTCAGTTATGAAATTCTCACGGATTGTATCTTCTGTTTTCAGATTGAACATCTTGATAGAAGAGGTCTGCGTGTTATAATTGTAATTATATAGATAGGCAATCTCTCCATCAATGGCAAAGTTTTGTACTTTCTCGTTAGATTGAGTAACTTTGTTTGTCCGGCAGTCTATCTTGACGAAGTTATAATCGCCGGCTTCTACATCTTCGCCACGGGTGGCAACATAAACGGTTTCGTCCGGACCTGCTACTATTTTACCGGGATTCGGACCTACTGTTAGTTTGCTACTTTCTTTAAATGTGGCAATATCGACAACAGATACCGTGTTGTCTACCCCCAGTCCTGATGAATAGTCCAATCCGCCGGAATTGGAAATATATAACTTTTCGTTTTGTACACAAATACCGTCGGGATTGCGTCCCACTGATGTGATAGCTTCTATGGATAGGGAGGTTGTGTCTATACGTGCAACGGTTCCATCGTATGAACATACGTATGCCTTTTCTTTGTGAAAAGCGATGTAGCGTGGTTGACGGGAACTTCCGTTTTCTGCCAGCATTTGAATCTGTTTCAATGAGCTTCCCGTACGAAAGTCTATCACTTCTACCGTACTGGAGATATTGACTATCACATATATCTTGCTTCCGTAGATGGCCATGTCATTGGCAGTGTCTCCTAATCCCCGGCGGTTGACTGCTTTGAAATAGTCACGAACCATTTGCTGGTTGCCGAAAGAAAAACGTGCCAGCGAGCTATTGTTCTGATTGAACAGTCCTTCGCATAATACATATAATTCGGCGGTACCCGTTTCTGTCGGATCGCCTATAATGCCTGATGTGAAGGGTTTGTCCTCCATATCATCACATGCTACGAATAAGATTATGGATGACAGCCAGCACGAGAATATATATATTAGTTTCCTTTTCACGTCAATATCTTACTTTATAATAGTTAATATCTTATTTTTATTGTCGCCCTTACGGATCGTCCGGGCATTGGGAAATATTTCACAATCTCGTAATTCTTATCCATCAGGTTCAATACTTCCACGCTGAAAGAGGTAGTGATTTTTCTGATCTGAAAGTCACGGTTTGCAGAAATGCTGTGGTCGCTATAACTATCCAATCGGTTTTCGGCAATGTTTTGTCCTAATGCATAGCGTTTTCCGGAAAAAAGGAATGAATAAGACAGATTGATCCACGGTGTTTCGACGCCTGCCTGTCCCGAAGCGGAGACGCGGGGAGTGTAGGCTATTTGATGTTTGTATGTCGATTCATACGTGTTCGGATCGGGCGGGGTGACATCTAATGCTCGTTGGTATGTGTAGTTACCCGAGAGGTTGATGCGTATTTTATCCCAAGGTTGGAGGGACAGGCTTCCTGTGGCATCAATGCCTTTGATGTCAACTTCACCCAGATTCTTCATGCTCCATACGGCAAGGTTTTTGGTAGGGTAGGCGATAATTTTATCTGTCACTTTGTTATAATAGGCGTCAACGGTTACTGACAGATAGGGTAGGAACGGGCATACATTTTTATTGTATGTCAGTCCGATGTTGTATTGTTTGGCCTTTTCCGGCTTTAGTTGGGTGTTGCCTACTTCTTCGTAATATAAGTCGTTGAAACTTGCCAGACGGAAAATGTCTTTATAGAAGAAGCGGATGCGGAATTCTTCATGCTGGAAAGGTTTGAAAGCGGCACTTACATAAGGGGTTAGCTTACGGTGATTGCCGGCACTACCGCCTTTTTTCACATCTTCATTGATAACGGTTGCCAATGCGGATGCGGAGATTGTTAACCAGTCATTTACGTATTTTCCGGCGAATGCTGTCAGCCATGAGTAACGTGTGGGGTGTACAAAGTTGGCTAGATCGGCGTTCATGGTGTTGATGCTTCCGTCTGTGGAAAGTGAGAAAGAGAGGTTGCTCAACAGTCTGTATAATACAGAGGCGGAAAGGTAATATTCCTGCTGGTAATAGCTGTTTTCCGTTTTCTTTAAAGAGTTCTTGGTATCGGGGTCCAGATAACGTTGATAGCTCCAATTCCACTTGGCAGAGGTTTGGAACACCCATTGCCGGCTGAATTCTTTCTTGTATTGACTTTGTATGAATGTGTTTTTATCCCACAAGTGTTGTGTGGAATGGTCGTTATAGAAGGTTGTAGCTTTGGGTAGTCCCCGGGAGGACTGAAAGTAGTAGGCTTTCAACCGCCATTGTTCTTTATCGGAGAAGTTGCCGTAAAGTCCGGCTTCGGCACGGAATGTCTGTACGTCTGTATTCTTTCGTTTTTCACGTGAGGACAGGTCTTCTGCCGCATTTCCATAATGTAGTGTGTACGGATAATGTCCGTCGGAGGACATCCATTCGCCATTGGCTGACATGCTCCATGTCTTATTGAATTGTTGTTCCAGTAGCAGGGAGGGATTGATTAATCCCCAGGAGCCGGTTTTGAAAGCTCCAGCTATATTGGTCTTTTTGCCTTTGGTGAATAGCGGCGTGAGTGTCTGTATATTCAATATGCCTGCTGACGCGAAGAAGCGGGCAGGTTGGAAGATGTTATCGCTTTGTCCGTTGTTTAGAGAAAGGCGGTCTACGTTGTCGAGAGAGAAACGCCCGATATCTATTTGTCCGGTTTGGCAGTCGGTCAGGGTGATTCCGTCATAACCGACAGCGGTATGTTGGGCTCCCAGGCTTCGTATGGATACTGTTTTCAGTCCGCCGATACCTCCGTAATCTTTTACGGTCACTCCGGCAAAGTGTTTCACCGCGTCGGAGACTTGCAGGGCGTGCAGGTTTTTCAGGGCGTCTTTGGAGAAGACTTGCAGGGGAGCGGTTGAGCGTACTTCGCGGGTCTGATAGATATCTGATACTGTTATTTCGGGAATAGAATATGTATGTGTCGTATCTACCTTTTGCTGTTGTGCAAAAAGTGGTATGGATAAGAATTGGCAGCTGAATGCTGCAAAGATCACTTTATTAAATGTTCTTTTCTTCATTTATTCCTTTTTCAGTCTGTTACTGTTTAAAAGTGTCCGGGCGAAATCCCTTCGACCGGACACGCATAAATAAACTTGGCAGAGTTTATCCGTTTTAACACACTTTCTCTGAATCAGAGTGATGAATGAAATGATAGACGACTTGTCCGGTTCATTAGACTCAACGCTTTTTCCTCGAAAGCAGTGAAACTTATTTGCATGGTAGGTCTTCTGACTTATTCCTGTTACAAACGCCTTCCCGGATTGGTCTCCAGTGGCAATGAGTGAATTGCTTGTAACTTATATGGAACTTACAGCAGCGGGACTGTTCAGGACTTGCACCTGATTCCCTTTTAATTGCTTCCCCCGCATGGGAGTCGCAAACCAATGCGCGACAAAGATAGGGAGTTTATTTGTTTTTTCCAAAGGGATGTTCTTTTTCTTTCGTCTTGATACGAAAGAGAAAGAACCAAAAAGAAAGGATCAAGGCTGCGTTTTTTCAGCTACTCCGGTGCTTCCTTCGGCTAAAGGGCAGAAACTCGCTACGCTCAAACAGTCTGCCCTTTTTGACGCCGAAGAAAACACCTGCGCTTGACGCTGAAAAAACGAGGTCGGGAGACCATGCGGGGTGGGCGGTGTGGCGTGGCACGTGTGTGGGCGGCGTGGGGGCTTATTGTTCGCCTTTCATTAGCAGGTATTCTTCGATGGTTTGCGCGGGAGCATCTTTCAGAAGTACTGTCTTATCCTTGTTTAGGAGGTAGAGGGTAGGGATGGCTTTCAGGTCATACAGTTGTTGTTCCTTGATAGCGAAGGTTTTATCATATCCGTTAACCCATTCTTTGGGGAATTCATTTAGGTGTTTTCGCCATTCGTCCAACTCTTCGTCGGGATAAATGGAGAGGACTGTTAGTCTCTTTTGTTCCAGAAGTTGATTGATGATAGGGGCGTTTTTTAATGCTTCGATTGTCTCCGTGCAGGCATGGCATCCCGGGTTATTGATAAATAGTAAGGTATAGTCCGATTTTTGTTGATAAAGAGAACCCTGTGCGCCGGAAGCTAATGTATAGTTAAAATTCAGTGCTTTGGTTCCGATACGGTTTTTCTGAGCCAGTTCGCGACGGGCTTTGGGACGTACCTTTTCTATTTCTTCCAGTACGGGAGAAGCCAACATGGCATCCAGTACAGGGATATAAAACTCTTCGTTACGCATCGGGGAGTTAGGGTCGTACAGATATTTGTCTGCCAAATCAGTGATGTAAGTGAATACTTTCTTATTCACATTTGTCCGTTCGATTGTTTTCTGTATAGCTTGCTGTGCAGTTTCCAAAGGGACATGATTCAGTATATCACAATAGTCCGCCCAAGCTTGTTCGGTCACTTCGGGATGATGGACATAATTGGTATCGGCAAAGTTTACGTTATCCCAATAGTGCTTTACTAGGAAATCTGCCCGTAGCTCGGGTGCTGTCAGCATTGGCGGGATGGCAGGTAGCGTAAAGGAGGTAATGGTATCTTTGGGAGCTTCTTGGGAGTTTTGGCTGGATGCATTCCCGCTTTTACAGGCGCAAAGCAGTAGAATACAGAAGACTGGGATAAGATTTATATTTGTTCTCATAACTTGCTGAATTGTTTTCAATTTACTATTGGTGAGCAAAGATAAAAAAACTATGTGTGAAAATGCACTGTTTTAATGAAAATGCTATATTTGTGTCGGCAAACAAACATACAATGCATATCTATGATTAAATCCACCTACATATTCTTCGTTTTTTTTATGCTGACGGCTGTGTGGAGTTGCAACCGACCTTCTGACATGCAGCGGGAACATCCTGCCGTTTCTCCCACATTCTATACCGACAGTCTTCGTACATTGGGGCGTGGTATCCGCTTGATTAAGGAGGAGAAGGAAAGTCTGGCTTTCCCGCCGCTTGATTCCGTGTTCCGGCTTCCGGTGGACGATGTGCTCACTACCGAAGAATTGCGCCGTTTATCTTCCGAATCTCTCCGCCGGTTAATGATATACTTCAATCTGATGATGAACTTTGAGTCCGGCTATCAGTATTTTGATTCGTTGGAGCGGGCGAAACACCCCGTTGTCTCCCGTTATTGCCGCAGGGAACTGTGGGTGGTAAAGGCGCAGATGCTTATGGCGCTCGACCGCCATGCGGAGGCGGTGGACTATCTCAACCGGGCGATGGCACTGAAAGATGAGAACAACGACCCGTTGAGCGAGATATTTTGTACAGCTACGGCAGGCATCACCTATATGGGTGTCGACACTATCAGCACTCGTGCCGAGTCCGCTTTCCGTAGAGCCTGCCGAGTGGCAGAACGCTCGGGCCTAAGCAACTATTGGCTTTATCCACAAGCTATCGGGCGGCTTGCCGATATATACCTTCAGCAGGGGAAGTATGAAGAAAGTATCTCCCTCTGTCGTGAAGCTATCCGTCTATGTGAGAAGTCGGGCAGCTATCACGGCAAGCTAGTGGCGGCGGAGATTCTGACGGAAGCCTACCGCCTGCTCGGGCTCTATGATGAAGCGTTTCGCTATTGTGCCGTAGGAACGGGCGAGCCGGCACGTGCCGAAGTTGACAATAACTTGATAGGTCGTTTCTTCATTGCGAAGGCGGAGATACACAACAATCTGAATCGCCCCGACTCCGCACTCCTGGTTCTTGCGCAGGCCGACAGTTGCTTTGACCGGACGAAGAACGACTACTATCATTTGATGGTGCAGATAGACCGGATGTATTACCTTGCCGCCTTTCCCGACTCTGTGAATGTGGCTTTGAGAGGCTTTGCCGCACTTGAAGGTAAAGTTCCCCGTCATCGCCTGCCATATTATGACTATTATTACGGTGCCACCCTTGTCCGCGCCGGTAAATGGTTGGAGGCAATCCCCCTGCTTCGGAAATCTATTGGCGAGTTGAAAGATATATCCGAGCTTCACCCTGCTTCGGAAGCGGCGGAATTGTTAATGGAAGGCTATCGCCACACGGGGCGGGCAGCGGATATGCTCACCGTCTTTCCCGAATACCGGATGATGAGAGATTCGGTGACCCGCAAAGACAAGATACGCCAGTTGGCATCGGCAAATATCCGTTTCGAAACACAGAAGAAAGAACAGGAGAATCGTCTGCTGACTGCCGAAGTCCGTCTTCAGGATACCCTGTTGCATGTATATTCCATAGCCGGAGTGTGTGCATTGCTACTCGTCTTTTTTATAGCCGGCTGGATGGTGATGCGCCACCGCAATCTGCGGCTCCGGTGGCAGCTCGAGGCGCAGGAACATGAGCGGGCTGACGAACGGTTGCGTGATCAGGAAAGCAGGCTTCACGAACTGATAGCCGCCCGTCAGGACTTGTACGAACGCAACCGCTCCCTTATCTGCCAGCTTTCTGATATCCAGGCGCGCCACCGCAACACGTGCGAACTTGACAGCGTGATGGAAAGCCTGCAATCCCACTTGCTCACCCGTAAGGAAGAAGAGGATTTCCGTAACGCCTTTTTGTCCGTCTATCCGTCGGCGCTGCTGCATCTTCGTGAAGCCTGTCCGGCGGTGACACGTAGCGAGGAACTGTTTTGTATGTTGGTTCTGCTCAAACAATCCAACGAAGAACTGGCGCGGACGCTCGGCATCAGCGTGGCAAGTGTGTCCAAAACCCGATACCGCATCCGTGTGAAGCTTGGTCTGCCCGAAGGTTCGGACACTGATGCGGAAATCCGTCACATTATGGCAGGGGAAGATTTATAGAATCGGTTCTTCCAGTCATTCAGCAATATTAACCCGGAACTTTCATCATTAAACAAAAAATGTCTATCTTTGTTGTCAATATACACAACCAATACATTAATAATGGGAAGATTTATTAATCCCTTTACCGACTATGGCTTTAAGTTTTTATTCGGCAGAGAGGTAGAAAAGGAGTTATTAATCGACTTCTTGAACGATTTGCTCTCTGGAGAGCACGTGATTACCGACATCCAGTTCCTTAACAACGAACAGCAGCCGGAAGTAAAAACAGAACGGGGGATTATCTACGATATCTACTGTATGACTGACACAGGTGAACGGATAATCGTAGAAATGCAGAATCGTGAGCAACCTTACTTTAAAGATCGTGCTCTCTTCTACCTCTCTCGTGCGATTACGCAACAAGCTAAAAGCGGTCCTTGGGACTTCCGGTTGGATGCTGTATACGGAGTGTTTTTTATGAACTTTGTGATTGACAAGGACATGCCTGCGAAGATAAGGACTGATGTAATCCTTTCCGACCGGGATACAGGACAGCTTTTCAATAACAAGTTTCGGCAGATTTTTATCGAACTGCCTAACTTTGACAAAGAAGAGGATGAGTGTAGTAACGATTTTGAACGGTGGATTTATGTATTAAAGCATATGGATACACTTGATAGAATGCCTTTCAAGGCACGTAAAGCCGTTTTTGAACGACTTGAGAAGATGGCCTCCAAAGCGAATATGACTCCGGAGGAAAGAGCTCAATATGAGAAGGAATGGAAAGTTTATAACGATTATTTCAATACGTTGGACTTTGCCGAACAGAAAGGTATGTTGAGAGGAAAAGAATCGTCCGCCCGTATGATGAAATCCAAAGGTTTGGCTATCGATTTAATTTCAGAATGTACGGGACTCACTGCTGAAGAAATTGAGGCATTGTGAAAAGATAGATAACAAACAGTAAGGGCGGCTCGTTAAAAAACGGGTCGCCCTTACTGTTTGTATGCGCCAAGCCTTTTCCTGACAGCCTCTTCTCTATTTTGTCCATGAATCTGTCCATTCCCATTTTGTCCTTCGTCGGGCTGAAATAATTATTTTGCCTCGGCGAATAAAAGTTTAGCCTATATTGTTTGCTGTTTTTCGGCTTTTCTTTATCTTTGTCACTGCCCTTGTGAGAGAGGGCGTGATTTTTAGATAACGGAAAGCGTTTGAAGAATATCATCTTCGTCAATCAAACTTCGCACCTTTGACTTGTCACCGTGAAGATGAATGCAACAAATGCTCACGTTCCATTGTTTATATGGATGCCTGTTTGCGCCCCCGCTTCCCCCTCCGTCCGGAGAGGGGAGGGGGACGATACACAAGCTTTATATACGCCAATGGCGTGAGTGTTCTGTTGCTTATCTACGGTATGGGCAGTGCGAAGGCCCCGATTGACGGATAAGCATACGGACACTTACGCCTTTCTTGTATATAAATTTTTGTAATCTTATGTTACAGGTATGAGAATGAAAAACAAACAAAACGTAGCGTGGAGTACATTCCGTTACTTCGTACTGGCATTTTTGCTATGTCTATCGGTTGTTCCCTTGCGCGGTCAGCCGGATGCTGCCGTCCTTTCCTCACCTTCGGCAGACAGCCTGATTATTTTCAGCTATCCTTCACGTATCCGGATGTTCAAGACGGAATATGCGGACAACCGACTGTCGTTGCGGAAGTTGAAGAAACGGCTGCGCACCTTTCGTAAACGTCAGGACACCCTCTACGTGCAGAGCTATTCCGGCAGTTGGGACGATGAAAAGTCGAATCTGCGCGCCGCCTACTGGCGTGCCAACAATCTGAAAGGCTATCTTATCGACCACTACGGACTGCGCGAGCGGCATTTCCGGACACTCAACCACCCGTTGGCTCATCCCTTGTGGGGAGAAGTCGTCGTGGTAGGTTGCCGAGGTTTCCAAGATTGCCAAAGCGAGATTCCGCAAAACCGGCAAGAGCCTGCAAGTGCGGCGAGGCGACAGGAACAACAGGAAGCCCTTCCGGTTGCCTTGCAGGGAGACAAAGAGCCTGTTGACTCTTCCGCCGTGGCTGCCACGGCTGTTGTGCCGGATGCAGCTACTGCACCTGTTGCACCCGATGCAGCTACTGCTCTTTCTACTTCGGTTGCTTCTTCTGCTTCAGTTACTCCTTCTTCTTCCACCGCTTCCACCTCTACAGCTACCTCGCCTTCACTTCCCGCCAACGGTCGTTACCTTGGCGTGAAAACCAACCTTGCCGCTTGGGCGGGCACGATTATGAACGTGGCGGCGGAAGTGCAGGTCGGCAAGCATCTTTCCGTAGAGTTGCCGATATTGTGGTGTCCGTGGCACATCAGCGGTAAACATGCCGTGAAGACCTTCACCCTGCAACCCGAAGCCCGTTACTGGCTCTCGAAGCCCGGCTCGGGACATTTCTTCGGTCTTCATGCCCACGTAGGCTGGTTCAATGTGAAGTGGAATCGCGACCGTTATCAAGACGCCGACCGTCCGTTGCTGGGCGCGGGCGTCAGCTATGGTTATCTGTTGCCGCTCGGCGGACATTGGGCGGGAGAATTTACCCTCGGTGCAGGCTATGCCAACATGAAGTACGACACCTATTATAATATAGACAACGGCGCACGGATAGACACACGGACGAAGAACTACTGGGGCATCACCCGCATGGGGCTTTCTATCGTCTATCGCTTCAACCTTAAAAAGTAACGGCTTATGAAACAGAAATATGCTATAGGATTTATCACCTTCATGTTGGCAACCGTCCTTGCCGCTTGTGTACACGACTATCCCGCGATGACACCGGACGGTGAGGAAGGCATCGACCCCACGCTTGTAGAGGTCAGTACCGAAGTGACCCTCGACCTCGAACTCCTACCACTGGAAATCATCACCAACAAGGCACACCGCGGAATCACAAAAGCCCGTGCCGGAGAACAAACGGATTACCGCCGCCGCTTCATCATCGAAGCATGGCGCGACGGCAAACCGGCAGCCCGGCAAGTGACCGTCATGGACAATGCCGACGAAGCCGGCAACGGGAAAATCACGCTCCCTGTCCATTTGAAGCTGTACGCCGTAGAATACACCCTCGCCGTATGGACGGACTACGTTGTGGCAGGCACGACCACCGACCTCTATTATAATACGGAGAACTTGCAGCAAGTAACTTGCACCACGCCCTACACCGGAAGCACTGGCTACCGCGATTGCCTCTACGGCAGCACCACCCTTGACCTGCGCCCCTACCGGGACGAATGGAACGTCCGCGTACAAGCCAAAGTCGACATGGTGCGCCCGTTGGCAAAATACCGTATTATCGCCACCGACGTGCAGGAGTTTCTGGCAAAAACACAGCGGCAACGCGATGCCGAAGGCGGCAACAACACCTACACCGTCACCTTTTCCTACGGGTTCTATTTCCCGTTAGGATTCAACACCGCCACGGGCAAGCCGATGAACTCCGTGCAGGGCGTGACGTTCTCCACCCCTCTCACCATCCCCGACGACGGCACGGAGAAATGTCCGCTAGGTTCGGACTTTATCTTCGTGAACGGCACGGAATCCTTTGTGCCCCTGAATATTGAATTGGCGGACGCCAACGGAAAGGTAGTGTCGCGTACCCGGGGACTGGAAGTGCCCTACCGGCGGGGACACCTCACCACCCTGCGAGGCAACTTCCTCACCAACGAAATGCAGGGAGGCATCAACATCGACACCGGATATGACGACGAGATAGACATCGACCTCGATTCTTTCTGAAATGACAGGTCAATATAATAAAACAAATTTAATCACAGTAAACGATGAACAGAAGTATGAAAAAGAACCTTTTCTTCGGGTTAATGGCTCTGGCAGGGCTATTCACCTCGTGCAGTCAGGACGACACCGACGCTTCCCCGACTGCGGACAGCAACCAAGTAAGCATGAGCATCGGAATGCCTGCCGATTTTGTAAAAACACGGGCTTCCGCCCCCGCTACGTTTCCCGCCGGCCATACGCTGCGCTGCATCCTCGAAGTGTGGACGAAAGATGGCTCTACACGAAGAGTACGCCAGGAGCAGTTGGTAACGGCTGGTGCCGCTAACATTACATTTAGTTTTGAATTGGCAGACCAAGGTGACTACAAAGCCGTGCTTTGGGCGGATTACATCGTTTCGGGTGCAACGGTGTCAGGCGACCACTATCCCGATAAGTATTACAAGACTGATAATGCCGATGGCTTGAAGAAAGTGACTATCATCACCGCTGCTTATACATACGCCGACCAACTACGTGAGGCATTTGCGGCAGTAGTACCGTTCACCAAAGGCGCTACGGCTAAGAACGACCTTACCGCCACGCTTGTCCGTCCGCTTACGAAAGTGACGATTGCGGAAAAGAACACCGAGATGATAGGCAAATGTAAAGACATGACGGCAACATACACCGTTCCGTCAGAATTCAATGCTTTTAGCGAGGAGGTAAGCCCGACAGCTACCTACGATGCCACCTACATCACAACCTCAATGGACGGCACGGATATTACTATCAATGGAAACAACTGCAAAATCCTCTTCTCCGATTATGTCTTTACCACTGCCGACGCCACGTTGGGCGGAATAAAACTTACGTTTACCGGGACAGGTAGCATAACGATGAACGATAGAGACATTCCTGCCAACATCCCCCTGAAACGCAACAACTGGGTACGGGCTGCCGGAAACCTGATTACAGTCGGAAACGATCCGGCGGTAACTTTGTCTGTAGATATGACCACTGACTGGGTAAGTCAGGATGCAACGGATATTTCGGATATCGTTAAGGTGGGTGACTTCTATTATGCAGACGGCACATGGTCTACCGCCCTCGATGCGAACAAGACCTGCATCGGCATCGTTTTCCAGACCGACCCCTCGCGCATCGGCGACAAAGAAAAACAGGTGTTGGCAGCAAAAGGCGTTGCCACGCCGCATGGTCTGGTCATGTCATTGAAGACCGTAACCAAAAGCCTTATGAGTTGGGGGGAAGATCACGATTTCTCCGAGCTGACGAAATGCACGGATAAAGTTGCCTGCAACGCAGACATCAACGGACTACTTAATTACACCACGGTAATCGACTATGCGGCCGCAAACAACAAAGAACTCGAAAATTTTTATCCCGCTTTCAAGGCCGTGAAGGATTATGTTGTACAGGCTCCCGAAAAGACGACGGGGTGGTACTTGCCCTCCATAGGTCAATGGTATGACTTTACCGCCAATCTGGGCGGTCTCCCAAGCTGGGATGACGCCATAAACGAAGGCAACGACCTAACCCCCAACCTGTATAGATGGAGTAATCAGACAGAACTCGTAAGTAAGATAAATGCCTATTTCGAACCGTTGGGCACTGGGAACTATGACGCAATCCCGAATGGGAGCTATCAGAAATTCTTCTCTTCCTCGACGTACTCCGATTCGGGTATATGGACGTGGTTTGTGGGTAAGCAGGCGAACGTTGTGCAATGCTGGCATAATGTCAGGTACAACTCCGATTCCGCCGTGCGCCCCATCCTCGCTTTTTAAGAATGACACACGGGGACGGGGTATCCAGGTCACTCCATCCCGTCCCCCTACATCATATACGTCCCAAGCCGCTGGGGGATGCAGTCGGCGGCAATATCATGAACCTTGTCCTTTTTCCCTTGTCGCCGACTTGAGAAGCGAACATCACTTCTCTTTATAGGATACCTTCCTCGATAGGAGCAATTGCCGGAAGCGACGCAACTGATCAAGGTAACAACCATAAAAAACATCACACTTATGAAAAAGATACTCGTCATCATCAACAAAAACTGGGAAACGGAACCCGTGCTCAACGCCCTGACCAACCCCAAACTGCGTCCCGCCGCCTTACCATTCCCTGAAGTGATAAACACTCCGTGCGACGGAGACAACCGCATGAGCCAACCCCGTGCTGTCTTCTCCCTTCCCCGAGAAGGAGAAGAACCGTTGCAAGTCGTAGTCCGCTGCATCGAAGACCTTATGGCAACGGGAGTCAACACTTCGAGTTCCCTCGAAAAATACAAAGTGCTCCCGCAAGCCATTGCTGCCGATGCCGCCGACCTCATCATCAGCGTCAGCACCGCCAACTATCCCGACCCGGCAGTGACCCATAACGGAACCGTTGTCCTCGGCGGCAACTTCTTTATCCACGACGGAAACCCCGACAGCCATGCCGATCCGGAACACAACCTTATCGACGACCGCGTAGGCACCTTCATCGCTTCCAACGTAGCCCCTGCCGTGTTCAGTCTGGCCGAAACCGTCAACGCCCGCCTGCACTGTTACCCCGGCGGCGCATGCAAACTTGTCCCGCCGCCCAACTTCCCCGCACCGCAACTCGTGTGTGAAGGAGCGTCCACCTTCACGGCAGTAGGCTCCGTCAACGTCACCGACTACGGTTCATACGACACGATAGACGCCCAAGCCCTTAAAGAATTTGCCGCTGCAGCCCCCGAAGGGTATACGGCAAACTCCATCGAAACCACCCACGGCGTGGTAAAAATCAGCACCTCAGGCGAACCTATCCTCTTTCTTTCCCCCATCACCGACCGTCTCAACCATTTCAACGAGGACGTGACCGACACGCAGAACTACGTGTCAGCCTTCAACGGCGGCCTTGCACTGGGCGAACTGCTTTGCGCGCTGGCGGAATACGGAGGGGAACGGCAAATATGATAATTGAGATAATTCGCAACATTTATTAATCACGCTTCCTTCTTGCAGCACCCCATCAGGAAATGCTTGCAGACACGGATAGACAAAGGTCGTCACTGAGGTAGGCTAAGTCCGACACCGAGGTAGGCAAAGGTCGTCACCGAGATAAGCAAAGTCCGTCACCGAGTATTAGTCCTATCGGGATGCGGCAGGGAAGAGGTAAAAAACATCAACTTATGGGATTCTTCAAGAAAGTAAAACAGAAAATCAATGGAATGTGGTATCCGCAATCCATCACCGTTGGCAAACCTGTCACGACGGACGAAGTGGCAAAACGTCTTGCCATTGAATCCACCGTAAGCCCTGCCGACACCTTTGCCGTGCTCAAGTCCCTTGGCAGCGTATTAGGTAGCTACATGGCAGACGGCCGCACCGTCAAACTCGACGGCGTGGGCACATTCTACTACACAGCCGTTGCTTCGGGCAATGGAGTGGACTCCCCCGACAAAGTGACTGCCAAGCAAATCACCGGCGTCCGTGTCCGCTTCATCCCTGAAACGAGCCGTTCATCCAACAACCAGGTTACCACCCGTTCCCTCGTCGATTCCAATATCTTCTGGGAAGAATGGGGCGGAAAATCCACTACTCCCAGCGAAGGTGGCGGTGGCGGTGAAGGGGGAGGAGAGGCTCCCGATCCGGCAGCATAAAGCCGGATGCTTTTCCGGTGCTATAAAAAGGACGGGTTCCTGCACCGCAAAAGGACTTTTCTGTATTGCCAAAGGCTCCTTCCGGCATTGCCGCACGACCCTTTAAGATGAAAGATTCGTTTTCACTCGCCGCTGCTGTAGCCTGCTGCCGGATGAGAGAAACGAATCTTTCTTTGTGTGCCGGGGGAAATAATCGGTTCTTGACAGAACAATCTGCACCGGAATTGTTATCTTTGCCCGTAGCATTGATTATAATAAATGGAAAATTTATGAAACGAAACAAATAAGAGAGATTATACGTCGCGTGGCTCCTACGGCAAAAACTATTTTATATGGTTCGCAAGCAAGGAACGAAGCGCGTAGCGACAGTGATATTGACCTGCTTATCCTGCTCGACGGCGAGAAAATGACATTGAAGGACGAAGAATCTATCACACTGCCACTTTACGAACTGGAACTGAAAACCGGAGTCTCTATCAGCCCGATAGTCACGCTCAAAAAACTTTGGGAGAACCGCCCATTCCCCCCCCTTTTTATATTAACGTCACCAATGAAGGTGTCGTGTTATGAGAGAAATCTTGGATGAAGGAAGCCGAAGTAATGATTCGGGAAATGTTTTAAAATGTAGCTACCCCTCTATTTCTCCTTTGCCAGCGTAAATACAAACTCAAGTCCGCCTCCCTGATTGTTCTTGGCGGAGATGTTGCCGCCGTGGATAATAACGGCGTTCTTTACAATAGCCAGTCCCAATCCTGTTCCGCCTAGTTTGCGTGAGCGACCTTTATCTACCCGGTAGAAGCGTTCGAAGAGACGGTTCAGATGTTCGGGTGATACACCTATACCAGTGTCGGCGAAGCTGAAATAGTAGAAATTCTCATCTTCACGGAAACAGTTGATATTTATCTGAATATTGCTTCCGGCGTATGCGATGGCATTGTCCATCAGGTTGCGGAAGATGGAATATAGCAATGAATAATTACCTTTGACTTGTATGCTCTTTTTCAGAGAGTTGATTACTGTGATATGCTTTTCGTCGAGTTCCAGAGATACTTCATTGATAATATTTCCGACAAGTACACTAATATCCACTCGTTCCATATCAATCATGCTAGCGGCTTCATCCATGCGGGTGAGTACGGAAATGTCGCGTAGCAGCCGGCTCAAACGATTGCTTTGTGCATAACAACGTTCGAGGAATACGTTTATCTTTTCACGTGGAATATTTTCGTTGCTGACAATGGTTTCCAGATATCCTTGAATACTGCTGACAGGAGTCTTCAACTCATGGGCAATATTTTGAGTCAGTTGGCGTTTGAGTCTTACTTGTTCTTCTTCCTGGGTGACGTCGTTGATGGAAATCTCAAAGCTGGCATCCTGGAAGATGATACATTCTACGATAAATGTCCGCCCGTTCTTGTTGATGGTAACTGACATTCGCTTTTCACCTTTTCCTCTCGAGCGTTCCTGCTGATTCTTATTGATAAAATGAATAATCTCTTTTAGTTCGCTGATAGCAAAGACTTCTTCTGTTGTTTCCAGGTTGGAATCCGAAATCAGGTTACTGTATTGGGTGAAAAGATTGTTGACAAGAATCTCTTTCTTGTCTTTTGTGAATACTCCTAATCCTTCGTGCGAGATTTGGAGATGAGTGATTAGCTTTTCACGTTCGATGTAGAGAGCTTCTTTGGTTTCGTGCAATCGTTTGTAGATTTGGATGATGTGTTGTGAGATTTCTCCTAGTTCATTATGTGGAAAAGCGGATTGCATAGCCATTTCGATAGGCTCGTTTCGGTCGGCGCGCATGGCAAATTCACGGAGCTGGCTGATGGAAGTGCCCAGTTTGTTGGTGAATTTATAGAAGATAATCATTAATAATAAGGTCACGATGATGGTAAACCATAGATAGTGCGGGTCTGCTTGCAGGTTGTTGATGAGGCTGACGTTATAAGGCAAAGCCGAACGGACAATATAATCTTTATAACGAGTGGCCGAATAAAAATAGGGAACTCCGGTTGTTTCCGAAGTACGACGTACGTCATATCCGTTACCATGCTTTATTGCTTTCTGTACTTCCGGACGATTCAGATGGTTTTCTATTTGGTTATTATGATTTGGATAACTGTCGTAAACAACATTTCCTTCTGCATCAATAAGGGTCACACGCAAGTCTTCCAGAATATGTTTGTTGATATAACCGCTGATTATTTCGCTATCAAGAGGTTGCTCTTCCAATTGTTCGTAGAGTCTGCTGTTGTAATCTTGCAGTTTTGTATTCAGCAGTTCTATTTTATATTCCCGTTCACGTTGATACTGGTACGCAATAAAACAAATGGCAAATACCAGAAAGAGTGAAATAACTGAAAGGAACAGCTTCCGGCTGAAAGAAAGAAAATGTTTTTGAGTTACAGGCAGGTTCATAATAATTGCTTAATTCGGTATTATTACTTATTCAGCTTCAAAACAGTATCCATATCCGAGACGGGTGACAATACGTTTGCCGTATATACCTATCTTTTTACGTAAACGGGTGATGTTTACGTCGATGGTACGGTCGAGCACATACACTTCGTCACTCCAGATACGGGCCAGAATGTCTTCGCGTGAGAATACGCGTCCCTTATTCTGTACCAGTAGAAGCAATATTTCAAATTCTTTTTTAGTCAATGGCACTTCTTCGTCGTCGATACTTACTTTCTTCTTTGTGATGTCAATAACGAGCGACTGATAAGTAAGACGTTCGGGGGCTCTTTCCGTTTCCGTTGTTACCGTACGTCTTAATACTGCTTTCACACGGGCAATGACTTCACGCAGGGAGAAAGGTTTCGAAATATAATCGTCTGCTCCCAGATTGAATCCGGTCACAGTATCGTTTTCAGTATCTTTTGCCGTGATAAAAATGATAGGCACTTTTGCTGTTTTTTTGTCTTTCTTCAAGATGTTGGCCATTTTGAAACCGGAGATTTCTCCCATCATCACATCGAGGAGAATTAAGTGATAACTGCTGATATCCATCTTCATTGCTTCTTCGGCAGAGTTTGCTGTATCAACCTCATAACCTTCGTTTTCAAGATTGAATTTCAGAATCTCACAGAGGTCTTCTTCATCGTCGACAACTAAAATACGGTAATCGTTCATAAGATATATGTATTAATGTGATATGACAAAGTTACGTTTTTATTTTATCCTTTGCAAAGATGAGGAGACTTTGTTACGGGCAGATGAAACAGACGTTACAATCGTGTTACATTCCGGGAATTCCGAGAATTGATGAGGAATATGGAAGTTTTTGTTGATTGTAAGAGGAAAAACCGCTCACTATTTGTTATCTTTGTTAGCGAGATACAATAGAAACGTTTGATTATAGAAACTACAAATAATGATAAAAATTGACTTAAAACGGCATCGGAAGGAAATAATAGGATCTGTTGTGGTACTGTTAATTCTCCTTGGCGGTATGTCTGTGTTTAAATATACTTCATTCAATTCCGGTTTTGAGATTGTAGACGATCTGGGAGGAAATATATTTCCTTCGGCGATTCTGTCTGTTGCCACCACTGATGCACAAGTGATTGTTCCGTCGGATTCGACGTCTTTGGGAAATCCGAAGTCGTGTATTGCCGTTCGGTTGAAATCGAAGACAGCTTATAGTCGTGTGCGGATTGAAGTAGCCGAAACGCCTTTTTTCTCCCGCTCGGTGTCGGAATTTGTATTAAACAAGCCCAGAACGGAATATACGATTTATCCTGATATCATCTGGAATTATGAGGCACTGAAAAATGAGGTGCAGGCAGAACCGGTAAGCGTAGCCATCACAGTGGAGATGAATGGAAAAGATTTGGGACAACGGGTACGTACTTTTTCAGTGCGTAGCATCAATGAGTGTCTGTTGGGGTATGTGGCTAACGGAACTAAATTCCATGATACCAGTATTTTCTTTGCGGCTTATGTCAATGAAGAGAATCCGATGATCGATCAGTTGCTTCGCGAGGCATTGAATACTCGGATTGTTAATCGCTTTCTCGGTTATCAAAGTAAGGCTAAAGGGGCGGTAGACAAGCAGGTATATGCCCTTTGGAATATATTGCAGAAACGTAAATTCCGTTATAGTTCTGTTTCCAATACCAGCCTTTCGAGCAATGTTGTTTTCTCGCAGCGTGTCCGTACGTTTGATGATGCACTGGAATCTTCACAGATTAATTGTGTGGATGGGAGTGTGTTGTTTGCGTCGTTGCTTCGCGCCATTAATATTGATCCTATCTTGGTACGTACACCGGGGCACATGTTTGTAGGATACTATACGGATAATTCGCACACGAATAAAAACTTTCTGGAGACAACGATGATTGGTGATGTCGATCTGGATGATTTTTTCCCGGATGAACAACTGGATTCTACAATGGTAGGCAAATCGCAGAATGAGATGTCGTTACTGACTTTCGAGAAATCGAAGCAGTATGCTAATAAGAAGTATAAGGAAAGCGAAGAAGGAATCCATTCCGGAAAGTTGAATTATATGTTTTTGGAGATTTCTAAAGAAGTGCGGAGGAAAATACAGCCGATAGGTAAATGATATTCGTTTTTAATTCGTATTTTTGCCCAAGTAATCATTTTAATATAAAAGGATGCAAGGCAAGAAATTTATCTCTCCCGGAGCATGGTTTTCTATGAACTATCCATCAGACTGGAATGAGTTTGAAGATGGCGAAGGCTCTTTTCTTTTCTATAATCCCGAAGTATGGACGGGAAATTTTCGTATATCCGCATTTAAAGGAAAAGCCGGTTATGGTAAAGATGTCATCCGGCAGGAACTGAAAGAGAACGATTCGGCTTCGTTGGTGAAAGTCGGAACGTGGGAATGTGCGTATAGCAAAGAAATGTTTCAGGAAGAGGGGACTTATTATACTTCCCATTTGTGGATTACAGGAGTTGACGATATTGCTTTCGAATGTTCTTTTACTGTACCTAAAGGCGGAGTTGTGAAGGAGGCGGAAGATGTAATTGCTACTTTGGAGGTACGCAAAGAAGGGCAGAAGTATCCTGCTGAACTGATCCCGGCCCGTCTTTCTGAAATCTATTTGATTAATGAAGCGTACGAATGGGTGGTATCTACCGTGAAGCAGGAATTGAAAAAAGATTTTCAGGGAATAGAAGAAGACCTGGAGAAACTTCAGCAAGTGATTAATAGCGGTAAGATTGGCTCGAAAAAGAAAGAGGAATGGTTGGCAATCGGCATCACAGTCTGTATAATTCTGACGAATGAAGTGGAAGGTATGGAATGGAAAACGTTGATTGACGGTAACCGGGAAGCTCCTGTATTACAATATAAAGACCGTATCATCGACCCGTTGAAACTGGCATGGAGTAAAGTAAAGGCTGGAGAACCTTGCGACATTATTGAAGAGTATAAATCCGTGATTATTAATCACTAATCACTAACCAACTAATTACTAAATTACGTGGCTGTACCTTATTTACAGATAGATAACCTGACCAAGTCCTTCGGTGACTTGGTTCTTTTTGAAAATATATCTTTTGGCATTGCTGAAGGCCAGCGTGTAGGATTGATAGCGAAGAACGGCAGCGGAAAAACTACTTTATTGAATATAATCGCCGGAAAAGAAGGTTATGATAGCGGTAACATTGTTTTCCGGCGTGACCTTCGGGTGGATTATCTGGAACAAGATCCACAGTATCCCGAAGAGTTGACCGTGCTTGAAGCCTGTTTCCATCACGGTAACAGTACCGTGGAACTGATAAAAGAGTATGAACGTTGCATGGAGACTGAAGGTCATCCGGGATTGGAAAATCTTCTGGCGCGTATGGATCAGGAGAAAGCCTGGGAATATGAACAGAAAGCCAAACAAATTCTTTCGCAACTCAAAATCCGCAACTTCGACCAAAAAGTGAAGCAACTGTCCGGTGGACAGTTGAAGCGCGTTGCTTTAGCCAATGCGTTGATTACCGAGCCGGATCTGCTTATCCTTGATGAGCCAACCAATCACCTGGACTTGGATATGACCGAATGGCTGGAAGATTACCTGCGTCGTACCAATCTTAGTTTGCTGATGGTGACGCACGACCGTTATTTCCTTGATCGTGTTTGTTCGGAGATTATCGAAATAGACAATCAACAAATCTACCAATATAAAGGTAACTACAGTTATTATCTCGAGAAACGTCAGGAACGTATCGAAGCTAAAAGTGTAGAAATAGAACGTGCCAACAACCTTTACCGTACGGAACTCGATTGGATGCGCCGGATGCCGCAGGCACGCGGGCATAAAGCCCGTTACCGAGAAGATGCTTTTTATGAATTGGAAAAGGTGGCAAAGCAACGTTTCAACAATGATAATGTGAAGCTGGAGGTGAAAGCATCCTATATCGGTAGTAAGATATTCGAGGCCGATCACTTGTTTAAGAGCTTCGGTGACTTGAAGATACTGGATGATTTTTCTTATATCTTTGCCCGCTATGAAAAGATGGGCATTGTGGGAAATAACGGAACAGGTAAATCTACTTTCATCAAGATATTAATGGGACAGGTTGCGCCCGACAGTGGAACGGTGGATGTTGGTGAAACTGTTCGTTTCGGCTATTACTCGCAGGATGGCCTTCAGTTCGATGAACAAATGAAGGTGATTGATGTAGTGCAGGATATTGCCGAAGTGATTGAACTGGGGAATGGAAAGAAACTGACTGCTTCGCAATTCTTACAGCATTTTCTGTTTACTCCCGAAACGCAACATAGCTATGTGTATAAGTTGAGCGGGGGCGAGCGTCGTCGTCTTTACCTGTGTACCATCCTGATGCGTAACCCTAACTTCCTGGTGCTTGACGAACCTACCAACGACCTCGATATTATCACTCTGAACGTGCTTGAAGAATATCTTCAAAATTTCAAAGGTTGTGTGATTGTTGTTTCTCACGACCGCTACTTTATGGATAAGGTAGTAGACCATTTGATGGTATTCAATGGGCAGGGAGATATTCGCGACTTTCCCGGAAACTACAGTGACTATCGTGACTGGAAAGACGCGAAAGCTCAAAAGGAGAAAGAAGCTGAAAAGCCGCAGGAAGAAAAGACTGCCCGTGTTCGTTTGAACGACAAACGGAAGATGAGTTTCAAGGAAAAACGAGAGTTCGGGCAATTGGAAAAGGAGATAGCAGAATTAGAAACAGAAAAAGTGCAGATTGAAGAACTCTTATGTAGCGGTACCCTTTCTGTTGACGAATTGACAGAGAAATCGAAACGTTTGCCTGAAGTCAATGACCTGATTGATGAGAAAACAATGCGATGGCTGGAACTTAGTGAAATAGAAGGCTGATTTGTGTCATTGTATCACTAGAATAGTCTGATAATGACAATAACTTTGATAATATATCCCGGACAACATATAACCTTGTATGACAAACCTAACCAATTATCATAGCCACTGTCTGTATTGTGACGGACGCGCCAATATGGAAGATTTTATTCGTTTTGCTATCAGTGAAGGATTTACTTCCTATGGCATTTCTTCCCATGCTCCACTGCCGTTTTCTACTGCATGGACGATGGAGTGGGATAGAATGGATGATTACCTTTCCGAATTTTCCCGTCTGAAGAAGAAATATGCAGATAAAATAGAGCTTGCCATTGGTCTTGAAATAGATTACCTGAACGAAGAAAGCAACCCTTCTTTACCTTGTTTTCAAAAACTATCACTTGACTACCGGATAGGTTCCGTACATATGTTGTACTCTCCGGAAGGAAAAATCGTAGATATTGATACTCCGGCAGATCTTTTCCGTCAATTGGTAGACAAGCACTTCGATGGTGACTTGGATTCTGTTGTCCACCTTTACTATAAGAACCTGCTTCGTATGGTAGAATTGGGAGGTTTTGATATTGTCGGTCATGCTGACAAGATGCATTATAATGCTTCCTGTTATCGTCCGGGATTATTGGATGAACCGTGGTATGATGCATTGGTTCGCAAATATTTCACCGCCATTGCCGAATATGGTTATATCGTTGAAATAAATACTAAATCTTATCACGATTTAGGAACGTTCTATCCCAATAAACGATATTTTTCATTCCTGAAAGAACTAGGTATCAGAGTACAGGTGAACAGTGATGCGCATTATCCGGAACGGATTAATAATGGACGTGCCGAGGCATTGGCTGCTTTGAAGAAGGCAGGTTTTACTTCAGTTGCAGAGTGGCATAATGGAAAATGGGAAGAAAGAGAAATAGAATAAAGAAATAGAATTTAGTCAATCTCCAAAGTGCCTCCTTAATAAACTGATAATTTATTTTGTTTATTAAGGAGGCGCTTTCTTTAAGGATGTTTTGAGATGTTATTCAGTTCTTTTGCAAGCATTTGCCTGGAAAAACTCGTTCAATGTATCTTCATAGTTACCATGAAGCATAATATGATGATTTCCCAATGGATTCTTCAGAAAATACTCGGCTGGAGTATTCATGCGGATGCGTACTTGCGTGCGGCACATATTAATATAATTGGTATTTTCAGTCAATGTTCCAGTAGATAAGTAATATTCGTCCAGACATTCACCGCCGCATTTTATAATCGTTACGTCTCCTGTCGGAAGTAACCCTTGTATGGCAATTCCTTTTTCTGTTTCAAAATGATTGCGGATAATGTATCTCTCCGTTTGTTTGAGTCCTATGGTGCAGTGTGCTAATATCAGCTCGTTCGTACGGGAATTAATCATGGAAGGATTTGCCATAAATCCGTCCTTTCCCGTAAGCGCTTTCACTGCTAATAGCGTAAATACAGATTGAAGATCGCCTTCGCAACCTGCTATTATCCCGTCATCATTCAATAAAGATAATGCCACGCATCCGGTAGTGTCGATTTGTTCAATCAATTTAAAGCAGCTCAATGTCAGTGCTTCCAGATTTTCTTCCTGACACACCTTTTTTATCGCCCGGTACAGCCGCATGGATTTGATTAAATCTTCGGGAGTTCCTTCGCGGCAGGCAAGAGCTTGCGATGCTACAGCCGCACATGATGCTCCGACTTGCTCATCCGTTATTTGTTGAAATTGTTCGTAAATCCGTTCCAATGGAATATCTACATATTCAATTCCCCAACGACGTTTTGCCAACAGGTAGTCTACGTTACTGGCAACTAACCAGGAAGAAGGAGTTCCGATGACTCCGATACGTTTGCCGAATAAGGAACGTTGTGCACGGAAATTATTATAAAGTGTATGAATACGCAGGATGATAGCAGGTAATTCGCCATGTAGTATTTCGCTCTTCATTCCACGTCCCCGTAACCATGTGGAGATTTCCAATGCGGCAGCAAGAGAGTTCTGCATGCCGTCTGCCAGTAAAATGGCAGGGCGGGGGAGGTTTTCGAATTGCTGTATGACCAGTCTTTCCACCCCACCGGTAGCGATAAAAATGATTTTGAAATCATCACTACTAAGCTTGTCCATATCTTGATAATCGACGAGCTTTACGGTATAATATTTTTCAATTTCGCTTAAAATAGCTTCGTGTGAGCTACGTAGCGAGACTTGTTTGTGAAGGATTGATGCAAATGAGATAAGGTGTATGGTCATTATGATATTGTTTTAAGTTTTCCGTATGACAAATGTATAGCTTTCTTTTCAAATTACCATAACGATTTTAACCTTGCTAAGGTTTTTAAAGTTTTTATGTCTCTGTATTCAAATTATTGCGTACATTTGCAGCTCCAAGTAGAAAAAGTAAATAGTAATTAAGTAATTTGTAGTTAAAATTATGCCAACCATATCCATTCGCGGAAACGAGATGCCTGCATCTCCTATCAGAAAGCTGGCTCCTTTGGCAGACGCTGCCAAGCAACGTGGAGTCCATGTGTTTCACCTGAACATCGGACAGCCTGATCTGCCCACTCCTCAGGCCGCGATTGACGCGATACGCAATATTGACCGGAAGGTATTGGAGTATAGTCCAAGTGCCGGTTATCGTAGCTACCGCGAGAAACTAGTAGGATATTATGCGAAATTCAATATCAACCTTACAGCAGACGATATAATCATTACATCAGGAGGCTCGGAAGCCGTACTTTTTTCTTTCCTTTCCTGCCTGAATCCGGGAGATGAAATAATCGTTCCGGAACCGGCTTATGCTAACTATATGGCATTTGCAATCTCTGCCGGAGCAAAGATTCGCACCATTGCTACGACCATTGAAGAGGGCTTTTCCCTTCCGAAAGTAGAGAAATTTGAAGAACTGATTAATGAGCGTACCAAAGCGATTCTTATTTGTAACCCCAACAATCCTACCGGTTATTTGTATACCCGTCGTGAAATGAATCAGATTCGTGACCTTGTAAAGAAGTACGATTTGTTCCTTTTCTCCGATGAAGTATATCGTGAGTTTATATATACCGGTTCTCCTTATATCTCTGCCTGCCATTTGGAAGGTATTGAGAATAATGTGGTATTAATTGACTCCGTATCCAAACGTTATTCAGAATGTGGTATTCGTATTGGTGCGTTGATAACCAAAAACAAGGAGATACGCGATGCTGTCATGAAGTTCTGCCAGGCTCGTTTGAGTCCTCCATTGATCGGACAGATTGCTGCAGAGGCCTCTTTGGATGCTCCGGAAGAGTATTCTCGTGAAACGTATGATGAATATGTAGAACGTCGTAAATGCTTGATTGACGGTTTGAACCGTATTCCCGGTGTTTATTCACCCATCCCGATGGGCGCTTTCTATACAGTAGCGAAACTCCCGGTAGATGATTCCGACAAGTTCTGTGCATGGTGCCTCTCTGATTTTGAATATGAAGGTCAGACGGTATTCATGGCTCCGGCTTCCGGTTTCTATACCACTCCGGGTTCCGGCATTAATGAAGTTCGTATTGCTTACGTATTGAAGAAAGAAGATTTAACCCGTGCGCTTTTTGTCTTGCAGAAGGCCTTGGAAGCATATCCGGGAAGAACAGAATGAAATTTAAGTATTAAGTATTAGGTATTAAGTATTAACCGTAGCTTCTTGTGTGTTTGCTCGTGTGTATAATTGTCTAATACTTTATGTCTAATACTTAATACTTTATACTTAATACTTAACCCAATGTCTCTATCACTTTTCATAGCTCGGCGTATCTATCGTGAAAGCGATGGCAGAAAGCAGGTGTCACGTCCTGCGGTCCTCATTGCCATGGCGGGTATTGCTATTGGTTTGGCTGTGATGATTATTGCGGTGGCGGTAGTTATCGGGTTTAAAAGTGAGGTGAGAAATAAAGTCATAGGATTCGGGTCACATATTCAGATAACTAATCTGGATGCCGTCAGTTCTTACGAAACTCATCCGATTGTGGTAGGAGACAGTATGATGACTGCTCTTGCTGATTATCCGGAGATAAGCCATGTGCAGCGTTTCTCTACCAAACCGGGTATGATTAAGACCGATGACGCTTTTCAGGGAATGGTGTTAAAAGGGGTAGGTCCGGAGTTCGACCCCCATTTTATAAAAGAGTATTTGGTAGAAGGGGAGATTCCTGTTTTCAGTGATTCAGTATCTACCAATCAAGTGCTTATCTCGAAAGCGTTGGCAACTAAAATGAAGTTGAAACTGGGAGATAAGATATATACCTATTATATACAGGATGATATTCGTGCTCGTCGCCTGACGATTGCCGGAATTTATCAGACGAACTTCTCCGAATACGACAACCTCTTTTTACTGACGGATCTTAATCTGGTGAATCGCTTGAACGGTTGGCAACCGGAACAGGTGACCGGTGTGGAATTACAGGTGAAAGATTATGATAAACTGGAAGATATAACCTATGAGATCGCAACTGATATTGATAACAGGCAAGATGAACTGGGAGGTGTGTATTATGTGCGTAACATCGAACAACTGAATCCTCAAATCTTTGCCTGGCTTGATTTATTGGATTTGAACGTATGGGTGATTCTGATTTTGATGATAGGAGTTGCCGGCTTCACCATGATTTCCGGTTTACTGATTATTATCATCGAACGCACCAATATGATTGGGATTTTAAAAGCATTAGGAGCCAATAATTTCACGATTCGCAGAACCTTTCTTTGGTTTGCAGTCTTTCTGATTGGCAAAGGCATGCTTTGGGGCAATGCTATTGGTTTGGCATTCTGTATTCTTCAATCTCAATTCGGACTCTTCAAACTTGATCCGGAGACTTATTACGTAGATACAGTTCCGGTTTCTTTTAATATTTTACTTTTCGTATTGATTAATCTAGGCACTTTGTTTGCCTCTGTATTGATGCTGATTGGCCCCTCTTTTTTAATCACTAAGATCAATCCGGCAAGCTCCATGAGATACGAATAATCCTCTTTTTTTCTACCCGTTTTCTACTGCATAAATAATTTAGTCTGTTGCGTGATGTGGAGTGAATAATATGTCTATATTTGCGCCCAATTTACTTAATATCCTCTTGTAGGTTTAATTTTTAACCATTATGAATAATGTGTTAATCCTGTTGGATAATCTGGATGACTGGAAACCGTATTACGAGACAAGTAGTGTCCTGACTGTTTCCGACTATCTGAAAAACAAGCCGGTAGAAAAAGACCGGAAGTTAGTTATTAATCTTAGCGATGATTACAGTTATAACTCTGAAGGGTATTACTGTTCATTGTTAGCCCAAACGAGAGGACAGAAAGTCATTCCGGATGTTGATATAATCAACAAGTTGGAGACCGGGACGGGTGTTCGGATGGATCGTAGTCTGCAAGCCCTCTGTTACCAGTGGATACAGAAGAACAATGTCAAAGACGACATTTGGTATCTGAACATTTACTTTGGCAAATGTAGAGAGAAAGGTCTGGAGCGGATTGCACGATTTATTTTTGAGAATTACCCTTGCCCATTATTGAGGGTGGCTTTGAATACTCATCCCAGAAATCAGATCGAAAGTATTCAATTTCTTCCTCTGAATCGGCTCAATGATGAAGAGCAGGATTTCTTTGCCAACACATTGGATAACTTTAATAAGAAAATATGGCGTGCGCCTAAGTCGGCGAAAGCTTCCCGTTATAGTTTAGCTGTATTGGTTGATCCACAGGAAAAATTTCCGCCCAGCAACAAAGGTGCCTTGCATAAATTGGCAGAAGTTGCCAAGAAGATGAATATTCATGTGGAAATGATTACGGAAGATGACGCCATCCGTTTGCTCGAATTTGATGCCTTGTTCATTCGTACTACAACATCATTGAATCATTATACATTCCATTTGTCGCAATTGGCTGCACAAAACGGAATGGCCGTTATTGACGATCCGCTTTCCATCATCCGGTGTACGAACAAAGTATACCTGAAAGAACTTTTTGAAAAGGAAAAAATTTCTGCTCCTAAGTCAACGCTGATTTTTCAGTCAAACGATCATTCGTTTGAGCAGATCAGCGAACAGGTGGGGGCTCCTTTTATTCTGAAGATACCGGATGGGTCTTATTCCATTGGCATGAAAAAGGTTTCGAATGAGGAAGAACTGCAAGCAAGTCTGAAGATGCTTTTTGAGAAGTCGGCTATCTTACTGGCGCAGGCATTTACTCCTACGGAGTTTGACTGGCGTGTCGGCCTGTTGAATGGGGTACCGCTGTATGCCTGCAAATATTATATGGCAAAAGGACATTGGCAAATTTACTGCCACTATGATTCGGGCAGAAGTCGTTGCGGACTGGTAGATACGATTCCTATTTATCAGGTACCTCGGGTAGTGTTGGATACAGCCGTTAAAGCTGCGAATCTGATCGGAAAGGGATTGTATGGAGTCGACCTGAAAATGGTAGATGATAAAGCCTATGTTATTGAGATCAATGATAATCCGAGTATCGACCATGGGCTGGAAGATGCCATTATCGGTGATGAAATGTATTACCGGTTACTGAATCATTTTGAACAGGCCTTGGAGGCGAAACATTATTGATGATGGAGACGGGTTTATTTGTTCGTAAAGCACAGCAAAGTGATATTCCTGCTATTTTGGAAATAGAATGGGAATGTTTTCGGGAAGATAGCTTTTCGAAAGAACAGTTTGCTTATCTGATAAGCCGCTCGAAAGGAACTTTCTATGTAATGATGGAAGGGGATAGGGTAATCGCTTATGTCTCCTTATTATTCCATGGTGGAACTCATTATTTAAGGATCTATTCGATAGCTGTCCATCCGGATTTCAGAGGGAAAGGATTGGGACAAGCATTGATGGACCAAACGATTCGGACAGCTAACGAATGTAAGGCTGCTAAAATTACTTTGGAAGTGAAGGTGACGAACGCTGCCGCTATTGCGCTATATATGAAAAATGGCTTTATTCCGGCAGGAATAAAGCCATGCTATTATCATGATGGTTCGAATGCTATTTATATGCAACGGTTGATTCCATGAATTCATCTTCTCATGAAATCTCCTTTTCCTCGAAAGAATCGGCAAATCTTGAAATTCAGCGACTGTATAGGTTGGAGAAGGTCGAATAGCGGTAATGAGAAATAGTATTTCCGGTTTCCTCCCATTTCTTTGGCTGTTTGGTTAATAACGACAATTTGCATGATGAAGCGTAGTAACCAGATTAACAGTGCGATGCCTGCGACTAACCAATGAGAATTGAGGACGCCGGATGCGATGCCTGCTATACAGGAAACATAGAATAACAGACGGGAGAAAGTCTCAAATCCCAAAAGGTATCGTTGTATTCCCTGATAATATCTTGCGGTCGCCATATAGCTTATTTTTTCCTCTTTCCATTCTTTGTATCGGTACACAGGATTTATCCGTGTGGTGGCGTTGATGTCTGTTTCGACGCGGGTATTTGAAGGAGTTGCCAACTGGTTGATGAATAGGTCATCCTCTCCACGTTGCAGGTTCAGGTATTTGGAGAATCCTTTCTGTTGGAAAAACAACTCTTTCCGGTAAGCTAAGTTACGTCCGATACCCATATATGGTTTTCCGGCTAAAGCGAATCCCAGATAACGCAAGGATTGGAAGAGGGTATCAAATGCGGTACGTTTGTGCAACCATCCTTTTGTACGGTCATAGCCGCTATATCCCAATACGATTTGAGTCTGCGGAGTAAAGTTGCGTGCCATTAACTTTAACCACTGGTTACTTGCCGGCATACAGTTTGTTTCTGTAAATACCAGCCAATCATGTTTACTGGCTTTAATGCCTAATGTCAGGGCCAGTTTTTTATGACTGATATAACGTGCGCTTTCAGGGGTAAAACTATGGTAAAGATGAGGATATTTTTCTTCCATCATTCCCAGTATATCCTCGGTTTCATCTGTGGAAGCATCGTTGATGACAATCACCTCGAATTGCGGATAATCCTGTTCCAGAATGGCTGGCAGGATTTTACGCAGGTTTTCAGCCTCATTGCGTGCGCAGAGAATTACGGAAAGTGGAGGCAGTTCTCGTGAAAAATGTACCTCTTCTTTGCGTACAGCCTTATTATGGGCATGTATCCGATTGTACAGACCAAAATAATAGATGAGCTGAATGATAAAAAGAATACCTGCCGCTGATAAAAGAATCAGTTCGACAGTATTGAATGTAAATGTTTCCATCAAATTTTAGTGTCGTTTTTACAACGGCAAAAGTACACAATTTTTCGGTAGTTCCGTCATCTCGACGGGAGGTTATTTCGTAAGTCCAGATATTCTTTTTTAAACATATCTACAAAAAGGAAGAATAACGCAAGCAACAACGGACCGAAGATCACTCCCATAAACCCAAATAACGGCAGACCGATGACTACCCCGAAAATAGTGATAAGTGGATGAGTATCTGCCATTTTCTTTTGAAGAATAAACCGAATCAGGTTATCTGACTGTGATACGACGATGGCTCCGTATGCGGCAATCCCGATGGCGTTGAACCAGTCTCCGCTTATAGCCAGATAAGCGGCTACGGGAAACCATACCAATGCAGTGCCCACCATCGGAATAATGGTTGCAAAGCAGGTCAGGAATCCTAATAATAAGATGTTGGGTGCTCCGAAAAGAAGATAACCTATCGTGGCTACTCCTCCCTGAATGATAGCCAGCAAGGGAATACCGATGGCATTGGAACGAACAATCATATTGATTTCGTGGATTACTTCTTGAGTATTGGTCTCGTTAAATGGCAGAATATCGTTGACGTATGCTTCCATTTTTTTTCCTCCGATCAACATGAAATAAAGTACAAAGATCATGACGAACAGGTTGATGGCGAGACTGCTGATACTCTCCATTATGATTTGTCCGATACGGGGAAGTATGGAGACAATGAATGTCAATGTATCTTTTCCTAATACATCATATCCTGTTTTCTCTTTGATAAATTCGGCTACTTGTTGGATCGGTGCGATATACGTTTGTGGGTCCAGATTGATATCTTGTAGTTTATTTACTACCATCCAGACGGTCAGTCCCAAAGGAATAAGGAAGACAAAAATAGTTTCTGCGGTAATCAGTAAAGCACTTAGGCTACGTTTTAGCTTTCGTTTTTCTACCAGATATCTCATCTGTCCGCGTACAAGAATATAAATAGTGAGTGCTCCCAATAATCCTCCCAGGAATGGAGTGATTTGTCGGAAGATGATGATCCCCATAAATAGGATGATGACGATGAGGGAATATTTCCAGTATTGTTCTTTGGTGCTCATATCATGTGAAATTCGTTTATATAATGAACAATTAAGGTATAGGAAAGGTTTGTTTTATGGTGAGATAACGAAATGAAAACAGTTTGGTTTCATTGAGCGGATATTCGTTAATATCCAATTGATTTATGTTAAATGTTAACGGATTGGTTGTTTCTATTAAACCATGTTATAAGATACACTGCTTTGACCTGAAAATTTGGAGATAACCGAAAAGCTCGTATCTTTGTAGTGTGTTTTTCATAGTATTAGATTTAAGGTTAACAAAGATTGGCTGTCTGGGATAGATAGCCTTTTTTTATGTTATATATTCTGCTCTGTTTGACTATCCTCTTGGTTTTTCACAAAAAGCATTTGATTCCCACGTCCCACTTTACAGATTATGCCTTCTTTGGCAAACCGCTTTAAATCCTCTAATGCTTTATTTTTCAGTCGTCCGGTCAGTTCGGTATATGTGGTGCGTGTGATGAATCCATATCGGTTGACGTGTTCAAGTAGTCTTCTTTTCAGTTCTTCGTCATCCAGTTGGCTTGAAGCTTGGAAAAATAGTTTTTGAGCCCGTTCCAGTTTACCCGTTGCTTTCTTCTTGAATGTTTTGGAAGCAAGGAAATTCACTCCGTTGAATTGAATGGAAGGTGAACGCAGGTCTTTTTTATCTTTCACCAGTCGGGATTTTATCTTTCCGGAAAAATAACCGAACTCACCTACTTCTACCCGGTAGCCTTGTCCTATGTATTCTCCCACGAGGTCTACAAGTTCCATCAGTGTACCTTCTACCACTCCCGGCTTGTATCCGGTGCGGGCAACGAGTTGTTTCAATAGTTGTTTGGTGTTGATAGTGCCGTTAAATACAATGCTGGGGTACAACACATCCTTTTCTCCCTCTTTTGTAGTGAGAGCCGGTTTCTTCTTAAAGTCGTAATATGCCATTATTCTGATAATTAAATATATTCTCTGTATTCTTTATTGTTTTTTACTGTAGCTTTTATGAAACTGCTTAGTATAATTTTGCTCGTCCTGTTATAGGGTGTCTATTGTCCTGTTATAAAAAACTATTTGTTTTCCTATAAGAAAATAATTGTTTTGTTGTAAGGGGATAATGAAAATTATGCAGTAAAGGTATTTGTTTTATGTGAGGCGGACAAGTAATTGATGCAATGTTTGGGAATAATCTTCTAATGTGTTGAACAAGTGAACGTTTCTTGTCCTGTGCCGAAAATTATGTTTTTCAGCATAAGTGAGTGTTTTTCTATACTAATATTATTGTATTCTAAAAAAAATCCCTTAATATTGCATTTGTATTATTTGTCAGACAAATAATACAAATCATAAAATTCTAATAATATGAAGATAGAAATTAATCAAACAACATTAATCGATCAGGTGGAAGACAGTCTGCTTACTTACTTTAAAAAGAATGACTTAAGGCGTGGAGATTCAATTCCCAATGAGAATAATCTGGCTGCAGAATTAGGAGTTGCAAGGAGTGTTGTCAGAGAAGCATTGAGTCGTTTGAAAATGATGGGGCTGATTCATGCACGTCCTCGCAAAGGAATGGTTCTGACCGAACCTTCTATTTTAGGAGGGATGAAAAGAGTGATAGATCCTCGTGTTTTGAGTGAAGAAACTATTTTAGATCTGTTAGATTTCAGAATTGCACTTGAAATAGGAATATCAAGCGATATTTTCCGTAAGATAACTCCTAAAGACATCGAAGAATTAAGCGAGATAGTGAAAATGGGAATTGTTTTTGAGAATAATGAATACGCATTAATCAGTGAATCGGCTTTTCATACGAAACTATATAAAATCACTGGAAATAAAATAATATCCGAATTTCAGGAAATCATTCACCCTATACTTGTCTATGTGAAAGAAAAATTCAAAGATTATTTGAAACCTATAAATATAGAAATGAGTAAAAGTGGTAAAATAGCTACTCATGCTGATTTGCTGGATTTTATAAAAAAAGGGGATGAAAAAGGATACCGGGATGCCATCGAAAGACATTTTGAGGTTTATAAGATTTTCAAGGTCAATCGGAGTCAGGAGTTGATGGCAGAAAAAGAAAGTAGTGAAAAGGTAGAAGGGATATGAAAAGACTATATTTCATCATTTTATGTTTATCCTTAATAATATTGTTTATGAATACATCTTGTTTGAGAAAAAAGGAAAAGAGGATAGAGGTGCAATGGGAAAACTCATTGCTGCTTCCAGGATGCGCCGGCATGCCGGAGAACGTCGGATTAGCAGGTGCATATTCCGGGATAGTGGAAGGAAAGTTGCTTGTGCTGGGCGGAGCTAACTTTCCTGACAAGTATCCTTGGGAAGGAGGAACGAAAACTTGGTGGTCTACTTTATATAGCTATGATTTACAAACGGGAAAATGGACTGTTTATGATGATTTTCTCGATCGCCCGCTTGCTTATGGAGTTTCAATAAGTCTGCCGGAAGGATTGTTGTGTATTGGAGGGTGTGATCGTACGCAGTGTAGTGATAACGTTTTCCTGATAAAGAAAGAAGAAGATTCATTTGTGATAGACTCTGTCAGTTATCCATCTTTGCCGGTTCCGTTGGCGAATGCAACGGGAGCAATGGATGATAACTGTATTTATATTGCTGGGGGGCAAGAGACTATGGTAAATGAACAGTCGACTCATCATTTTTACATGCTTGATTTGATGCATAAAGAAAGAGGATGGCAAGAAATGCCGGATTGGAATGGTCCTTCTCTTTCCTATGCAGTAGGTGTGGCTCAAGGGGAACGATTTTATCTTTTCAGCGGAAGAAGTTATGCTCCGGATGAGGCGATGGTAGAACATACGGAGGGGTACGTATTTGAGCCAGGCATTGGAAAATGGAGTAAAATGATCGGTTCTTTTCCTGTAATGGCGGGGACTGGTATACCATACGGGGAGGATAAGATTCTGCTATTTGGGGGAGTGGAAGAGATTCTTCCTACATCTTCCGAGCATCCGGGATTCAGCCGTAAGTTACGAGTAGTTAGTACAAGTACGAATTCTCTGGTAGATTCGCTCGAATGTCCTTATCGCATTCCGGTTACTACAAATGTTGTTTCTGTCGGAAATCAGGTATTTATCGTAAGTGGTGAGGTACAGCCGGGAATACGGACGCCATTTATTCTAAAGGGAAGTTTCTAGAAATAAAATGAAATATCAAATCTAATTAAATGCATTATGAACAATTATGAAAGACTGGAAGGGATGGTTGCGGCCACCTTCACCCCAATGGATGAAAATGGGGATGTAAATTTATCTGTTATTGAAAAATATGCTGATTGGATCGCATCAACTCCTATTAAAGGGGTGTTTGTGTGTGGTACGACCGGTGAATTCTCTTCGCTGACGATTGATGAACGTAAATTAATTCTTGAAAAATGGGTTGCTTCGGCTGGTAAGCGGTTCAAAGTGATTGCCCATGTAGGTTCAAACTGTCAGCGGAGTGCTATGGAACTGGCATGTCATGCGGAAAAAGCAGGAGCCGATGCCATTGCTTCAATAGCTCCGTCTTTTTTCAAGCCGGGAACGGTAGATGAGTTGATCGATTTTTTTGCTCCGGTTTGCAGGTCTGCCAGTGGACTGCCTTTCTATTACTATAATATGCCGTCGATCACAGGGGTTAATTTGCCGGTAGATAGATTTTTGGTAGAGGGTAAGAAGAAAATACCAAACTTGGTAGGTACTAAATTTACTCATAATAACCTGATGGAGATGGGGGCTTGCATCGATTTGGAGCAGCATAAGTTTGAAGTTCTGCATGGCTTTGACGAGATTCTGATTGCAGGTTTATCAATGGGAGCTGTGGCAGGCGTAGGAAGTACATATAATTATATTCCCAATGTTTACCATGCCATTTTTGAATCAATGAAGCAAAATGATGTGGAAACAGCACGTGTCTGGCAAATGAAATCTATACGTACAGTGGAAGTTATCATTAAATATGGTGGAGGCGTACGTGGAGGTAAAGCTATCATGAAATTAATAGGTATTGATTGTGGCAGTTGTCGTTTACCGATAAAACCTTTTTCAGTTGAGGAGTATGACAAATTAAAAGGTGATTTAGATGCAATAAATTTCTTCGATTTTTAGATATAAAAAGAGGAGATGACAGTAAAAGTATATTGCTGGGGTTTAGCTATTTTACTTTCTGTCATTCCCCTCAAATCTAGTTAAATGCGTTCAAAATTACCTAAAATAAAAATACTATGAAAGTAAGAAGGGAAATATTAATCATATTTTCAATGATTTTATTATTGGTATTGCCAGCCACGTCTTTGGGTAAAGAAATAAAATGGGTGCTGGAACGACCGGTAATTCCTGTGTTGGTGAAGAAACCGGCAAGTCCTGTATTAAAGGTTACTCTAATCAGGGCAGACAATCAACCTTACGCCATTCAGCAAATAGATTTAGATTTATTAGGGAGTACGGATGTGGCAGATGTTGTTTCTGTTGCTATATATGGTACACAAGAAAATGGACTGATAGATACATCCCGTTTGCTATATAAATCACTTCCCGCTGCACGTAAAATATCATTTACTGATAAAGTGCAGGTAAATCAGGATTCTTTGTCTTTTTGGGTAGCCGTGACGTTGAAAGATACGGTTTCATTGGATCACCGTATTCAGCTTAACTGTAACCGGATTAAAACGACTAAAGGCAATCTGAAAATCTCGGAAAAAGGAAGTAAACCTTTGCGGGTAGGAGTAGCGGTACGGCAGAAAGGACAGGATGGGTGTGTTTCGTCACGTATTCCGGGATTGGCTACCAGCAATCAAGGAACTTTGTTAGCCATTTTTGATGCCCGTTATGACTATTCTCGTGATTTGCAAGGAAATATAGACATTGCTCTTCATCGGAGTACGGATAAGGGATTGACTTGGCAACCTGTTCAGACTGTGTTAGATATGGGAGAGTGGGGCAACTTACCGCAGAAATACAATGGAGTGAGCGATGCTTGTATTCTAGTCGATAAAAATACAGGTGACATTTATGTAGCCGGATTGTGGATGCATGGCCTGCTGGATAAAGATGGCAAGTGGATAGAAGGATTGGATGAAAGTAGCACGGTCTGGACACACCAGTGGAAAGGAAAAGGCTCCCAACCCGGAACAGGACTAAAAGAAACCTGCCAGTTTATGATAGCGAAAAGTACGGATGACGGTCTTAGCTGGAGTTTTCCGGATAATATAACCGCAAAGACGAAGCATCCTGAATGGTGGCTGTTTGCACCGGCACCGGGACAAGGGATTACGTTGAAGGATGGTACGTTGGTATTTCCCACACAAGGACGTGATGAAAAGGGACTTCCTTTCTCAAATATTACGTATAGTAAAGATCACGGAAAGACGTGGGTGACCAGCAACTTTGCATATCAGGATGTAACGGAATGTAGTGTCGTACAATTGAATGATGGTGCCCTGATGTTGAACATGCGCGACAACCGGAACAGAGGACATAAAGAGGTGAACGGTCGGAGAATTTGTACGACTACCGATTTGGGAGCGAGTTGGAAGGAACATCCTACTTCAAGAAAGGCACTGGTGGAACCTACCTGTATGGCAAGCCTGCACCGACATGAATATATAGAAGAAGGAAAAAAGAAAAGCATGCTTCTCTTTGTAAATCCGAATGATTATGGGAAAAGGGATAAACTGACTTTGAAAGTGAGTTTTGATGATGGAATGACCTGGCCGAAGGAACATTGGATTCTTTTCGACCAATATCGCAGTGCCGGATATTCCTGCATTACGTCCATAGATGAAAATTCAATAGGCATATTATATGAGAGCAGTCAGTCGGATTTAGCTTTTATAAAAATCGATTTAACGGAGATTTTAAAGTAAACAGGCATGAATAATAAAACTTCAAATATATATCCCTGGGTAGTAGTCGGACTATTGTGGGGTGTTGCTTTGCTGAATTATATGGACAGGCAAATGCTTTCCACTATGCGAATTCCGATGATGGAGGATGTCCGGGAATTGGAATCGGCTGCCAATTTTGGTCGTCTGATGGCTGTCTTTCTGTGGGTATACGGACTGATGAGTCCTTTGTCGGGTATTATCGGTGACCGTGTGAACCGTAAATGGTTGATTGTAGGTAGTCTGTGTGTATGGTCGGGAGTTACTTATCTGATGGGCTATGCCACCACTTTCAATCAACTCTATTGGTTGCGTGGGATTATGGGAGTTAGTGAAGCACTGTATTTACCTGCTGCTTTGTCTCTGATTGCTGATTTTCACAAAGATAAAACTCGTTCGCTGGCTGTGGGAATACATATGACGGGATTATATGTAGGACAGGCTATCGGTGGGTTCGGAGCTACTTTTGCAGCAATCTATTCCTGGCATACCACGTTTCATTGGTTTGGCATTATAGGTGTAGGTTATGGTATTATTCTGGCATTTTTCCTACGTGATAAAGAGAGAGGAAATGTCTCGGAGAATCAGAAGATGAAAAAGATTCCGGTATTGAAGAGCTTGGGAATGTTATTCTCTAATGTCTTCTTCTGGGTTATCTTATTTTATTTCTGTGTGCCGGGTACTCCGGGATGGGCGGCAAAGAATTGGTTACCAACTCTTTTTTCTGATAGCTTGTCTATTGATATTTCAGTAGCAGGTCCTATGTCTACCATTTCTATAGCCTTATCTTCACTCTTCGGAGTATTGGCAGGTGGATACATCTCGGATCAATGGGTATTAAAAAATGTACGTGGAAGAGTTTATACTGGTGCGTTGGGTTTGGGGCTTATCATACCTTCCCTGCTGTTTATCGGATATGGTCATTCTATTTTTGCATTGGTCATGGGAGCGGTGTTATTCGGAATAGGTTTTGGTATGTTTGATGCAAATAATATGCCTATTCTTTGTCAGTTTGTATCTGCACGTTACAGGGCAACCGCTTATGGTATTATGAATATGTGTGGTGTATTTGCCGGAGCTGCTATTACGAGCCTTTTAGGCGAATCAATGGATGCCGGACACCTGGGACGTGATTTTGCACTGCTTGCTATATTGGTACTGGCTATGCTGGTTATTCTGGTCACTTGTCTGCGACCTAAAACAATTGATATGAAAGATTAATTTTCAAATTTTAATTTTATATTTTATGAAAAACTCAATAAAGCATACGAATAAAATATTATCGGTGTTATTTGCTTTTTTATTTATTTCCCTAAATATTCAAGCAGATGATATCAGTTCTAAAGAAATTAAAGTCTCTGGTATAGTACAGGATCAAACTGGGGTAGAATTGCCCGGAGTTTCAATTTCTGTAAAAGGAATAGATAAAGGTACCATTACCAATGCGTCCGGTGAATTCTCAATAATGGTTTCTCCTGACGCTACTCTTATTGTTTCTTTTGTAGGAATGGAAACAAAAGAAATTGCAGTCAAAGGGCGTAGAAATATTGTTATTGTTTTGAAAGAGAGTTCTGTATTGCTTGATGAAGTTGTAGCTATAGGCTATGGAAAACAATCAAGGGCATTAATAACCAATTCTATTTCTAAGATAAATAAGGAAGAATTCCAGAAGGCACCCGGACAGAATCCATTATTACAGTTACAAGGAAAAGTGCCTGGTCTGTCTTTACAGATTTCTAGTGGGCAGCCTGGAGCTGATCCTCAATTATTTATTCGTGGAGGAAGTTCAACTTCGCCGGAAAGTGATACGCCTTTAATAATTATTGATGGTATAATATCACAAGGTTTTAGAAATATATCAGATATGAATCCGGCAGATATAGAATCTATAGAGGTCTTGAAAGATGCTGCTTCTACCGCTATCTATGGTTCCAGAGCAGCCAATGGTATTATTCTTGTCAAGACTAAATCCGGTCAGAAAGGGAAACCTGTTGTGAGTCTGCGATACACATACGGAGTGGAACAACAACCTCAGCGAATCCCATTATTGAATGCACGGGATTATATAACATTATCTCGTTCGAATATTGCCAAATTTAATCAGGCAGACTTAACTTATAATGGAAAAGAAGATCAGGCTAAATTTTTGAGCGGTTCATTTGGTATGTCAACCGGAAATCCTAGAAATTCAAAGAATACGCTTGAGTTTTTGGATGTTTATCTTCAAAAGTATGGTCAAGGTTACGTCAGTAACTTGTTGGAAAACGAAGGATGGCAGACAATGGCAGATCCTGTTACAGGTAAACAACTTATTTTTCAGGATAATGACTTTCAGAAAGCCACCTTTACAACTGGGCAGAAGCATGAAATAGATTTGAGCATTAGTGGAGGGACGGAAGCTATTAACTATTATGTAGGATTAAGATATTTGAATCAGGATGGTATTCTTCGAGGTACGAATTATAAGAATTACAGCGTTTTGTTTAATGGAAACTATAAATTGAGTGAAGCATGGAGTCTGTCTACTAAAGCTAGTTTGCAGGTGAGAGATGCTGTAGGAGGTGGAAACACAGTTAATACCATATCACGAAGCATATTGACTCCACCAACTTACCGCTTGTATTATGAAGATGGAACTCCGGCTCCGGGTGAAGGAATTTCTTCTTTCAGAAGCAGATTGCATGAAATTTATTATAAGACTAACTATGATGATACCAATGTATATAGGACAACTTTCCAATTAGGTGCAATTTGGAATATTCTGCCTGGCTTGATATTAAAGCCTACAGCCTATTATTTCGGTACGGAAGGTATAGAAAATTATTTTCAGGCAGATAATGAAACAACCGGAAATACAATTCGTCCGGCTTCTGCCAAACATAATTTTGACAGGCATTTGCAGGGAGATTTAGTGCTTTCGTATGATAAGAAAGTGAAAGATCATAATATTGGAGTCGTAGCAGGTGCCAGCTATACTCATGATTATAGTTATAGGCTTTCTGCAAGTGGCAGTGGTTCTTCCATAGATTTAATTCCGACATTAAATGCAACGGCAGATAGTACTCAGCGGGCAAGTTCGACTAAAACAATGGAAGCCACTTTGAGTTATTTCGGACGTGTAAATTATGATTATAATGGCAAATATCTTTTCTCCATCAGTATGCGTGCCGATGGTTCTTCGCGATTTGCGGAAGATAATAAATGGGGATTTTTCCCGGGAGTATCTGCTGGGTGGAATATGCATCGGGAAAACTTCTATAAACCATTGGAAGCTATCGTTAGTCGTTGGAAATGGCGTGCTAGTTGGGGGCGCACAGGTAACAACAATTTGAGTGTGGCTAATTCGAGAGGAGAATATAAGATTACAGATACCAACTATCAGGGCTCTGTCGGCATATTAAATACAACATTGAAAAATTCGCAGTTGCGCTGGGAAACAACAGAATCCTATGACATCGGGGTTGATTTGGGCTTTTTCAATAATAGATTAGGACTGTTAATCGACTATTACAACAAACTGACATTTGACAGATTGTATGATGAACCTTTATGGAGTTCTACCGGATTTAGTTCCATTAAGAGTAACTATGGATCTGTAAGAAACTCCGGAGTAGAGATTGAGTTGAATGCTACTCCTATTCAAACTAAAGATTTCTCATGGGATTTAGGGTTGACATTTGCTTATAACAAAGGAGTGGTAGTAGACTTACCGGATAATGGAGAAGAAAAGCATCGTGTAGGAGGAAATTTTGTTTATGATCCTGCAACTGGAGGGACAAAAAAAGTGGGTGGTATTGCCGAAGGTGAGAGATTTGGCGGAAGATGGGCTTTTCATTACTTGGGAACATATCAGACTGAAGAAGAAGCGGCCAAGGCACCTAATGACCCGAACGCACAAGGAAGAAAGAAACATGCGGGAGATGCAATATTTGAAGATGTAAATAATGATGGACAATTGGACTCTAAAGACATGATTTTCATGGGATATGTTCGTCCCGATAAAGTCGGAGGAATTATTAATACATTGAAATACAAAGGACTAACCGTGCGAATCGTTATGGACTGGGCTATGGGGCATGTAATAGACAATGGCTTCAAAGGACAGATAATGGGTAGCTCACGTAATAATAATAATGCCATCAAAGAGGCAATGACCAATTCTTGGCAGAGTGCGAATGATGGAAGCAAATATCCTAAATATACTGTTCAGAGTGACTATGATTATCAATATAGAAATCATATGAGATGGGATAATCAGATCGGAAGCTCTGCAAGTGGTAGTACTAATAATAGCTTGTATTTTAGCAAGGGAGATTACCTGGCATTCAGGGAAGTGTCTTTAAGTTATATGTTGCCATTATCTTGGATTAGAAAGATGAGACTCAGTGCTGTGGAAGTTTTTGCAGGAGCGTATAATATTGGTTATATAAAAAAATATGATGGCATGTTCCCTGAAATATATACTGGTGTTGACTATGGTATTTATCCGAGACCCAGACAATATAACATGGGAGTAAAAATTAATTTCTAATTAAATAAGACTCATAATTATGAAACAATTTAAATCAATACTATTAGGCATTTCTTTATTCTTGTTACATTCGTGTAACTTACTGGATGTAGATACTGTTTCAAGCATTACCGGAGATGGATACTGGAATACAAAAGGCGATGTAGAAAGTTATATGATCGGTATTTATACCAAATTGCGCGATACATCGAATTCTACTCTTCATTTTGAAGACAGAGGAGATGCCTTTACAACAGGGCTGGAAGGTGGCCCTTCTAATTTATGGGCGCAAAACCTCACATCGCAAAATGGTTATAGCTGGTCGAGCTATTACTCTGTAATACAACATTGTAATATGTTACTGAAGTATACTCCCGGAATAGATTTTGGTGTAGAGGCTGATAAAAACAGATTATTGGCAGAGGCGTATTGTATCAGAGGATATATGTATTTCTGTATTGCCCGGATATGGGGGGATGCCCCTTTGGAACTGGAACCGACAGAAAGTTCAAATAAGCCTAAGTTAGCAAGAGAACCCGCGGAGGAAGTTTTGGCACGTGCTCTAAGTGATGTAAATACGGCAATTGATCTTTTTCCGGAAGAAAGTTATGCAAATGGAAAAGGAAGGGCATCGAAGCCGGCATGCTATGCATTGAAAGCCGATATTTTGCTATGGAAAGCAAAAGTGATGAATGGATCGGAACAAGATTTGAAAGATGTCATAACTTATGCGGATTTGGCAAGTAAAGGACTTTCACTGGAAGATAACTTTGCAGATATTTATGGAACTAAATATGGGAAAGAAGTGATATGGACTATCCATTTCGAAATTTATGAAAAGGAAGCTCAGTATAGTCAGAGTCTGAAGCCAAGAGATGTTTTTGTAGAAAAGGCGGTCAATAAGGATGAAATTCCTTATGCTAAAGGAGGAGCTCGCAGCACTTATGCACCAAGTCCGTTTTTGATAGGTCTTTTTAATGCAAATCCGGCAGATATCAGAACCAAAGACTCTTATATCACTGCAAAGGATGCGGACGGAAATGAAATAGGGACTTTTGATAATAAGATGAAGGGAACAAAAACAGAAGGAGATCGCACCTATGACTCAGATATAGTTATATATCGGCTTGCAGAGATGTATTTATTTAAAGCAGAAGCTTATGCGGCGTTAAATCAAACACCACAGGCTATTATTGAACTGAATAGAGTCAGAGACCGTGCCAAGATTGGAACTTATAATGGAAGTACCAATAAAATAGCAGTGGAGAAAGAAATTCTGAACGAGCGTGCAAGAGAGTTATATCTTGAGAGAAAAAGATGGCCCGATCTTCTTAGATTTCATTATGGTGGAACGATTGATGTTTATCAGGAGGTCCCGAACTTAAAGAAAAAAGTCGATGATAATATTATCATTCCATTATATCTTGCAATCCCATTGAGCGATATAAATATCAATCCTAATTTAAAACAAACTCAAGGATATGAAAACCTATAAGATTATTACATGCGTATTTCTTTTTACAAGTATGTTTACACAGGCTTGTCAAAAAGATGATGAGACACAAGGAAACCCAACTCCTGTTCCACCGGAAGAAGAAGTGCCTTCGTCCGAATTCAACTATATTTATAATCAAGGGACGGATGGTTTTGAACTCTATCGAATACCTGCTATTGTTAAAAGTAAAAGCAATACTTTATTAGCTTTTGCTGAAGCTAGAAAAGCTCGAAGTAATGGAGATAGCGGAGATATAGATCTTGTAGTCAAACGTTCGTCGGATAATGGAAAAACATGGAGTAAACAGATTACGATATGGAATGATGGACAAAACACTTGTGGAAATCCCGTGCCTATTGTTGACGACAGAGGTAGAATACATCTGCTTATGACTTGGAATTTCCAGACTGATAAATGGGGGGCAATAACCAATGGTACCGGAGAAGACAGCCGACGTCCGTACTATACATATTCTGATGATGACGGCATTACTTGGGCGCAACCAGTTGAAATAACTTCTTCTGTAAAAAAAGAAAAATGGGATTGGTATGCTACCGGTCCGTGCCATGGTATTCAGATTCAAAAGGGAATACATAAAGGAAGATTAGTTGCTCCAAACTATTTTACAACTCGGGAGAGTGGAAAGGTCACGAGTTATTCTCATATCATTTATTCTGATGATTACGGAAAAACATGGAAACCAGGAGAACCTACTCCTGTCGGTGGTGTTGGAGAATGTTCTGTAGCCGAGATAGGAGAGGGAACGTTAATGTTGAATATGAGAGCAGATGAAGGCTTTTATCGGAAAAGTTGTACTAGCATAGATGGAGGACTTACTTGGTCTTCACCTCAAATTAGCATTGATCAAATAGACTGTAAGTGTCAGGGTAGTATATTATCAATAGGAGGAGCTGTTTTTCTTTCGAATGCTGCTTCCGCTACGGAACGTATTAATATGACTATCAAAAAAAGTACGGATAATGGGAAAAACTGGAAGGGACAATATACAGTTTATGAAGGTAACTCTGGTTACTCTGATATAGTTGAGCTCTCTGATTCACAGATTGCTATTATCTATGAGGGAGGAGAAAAACGATATACGGATGGGCTGGCATTTAAAGTTGTTAGCATAAAATCAATACAATGAATTTAATACATTACTGATATGAAAAGAAAAACTATATATTTATTACAGTGTATTGTTGTGATATTGTTATTGGCTTGTTCTGAAGATGATTTGCAGTCCTTGCAAGCTGCTTTCGAATCAGATCTTCAGGAAGTCACAATCGGAGAAAGTATTACTTTCAAAGACATATCTACTGGTGAACCTTCTAAATGGAATTGGCGGTTCGAAGGTGGAGAACCAGAAACCTCAATCTTATTTAGTCCTAATGTTGTATATAATAAGCCTGGAGTTTATTCGGTTACCTTGTCTGTCGGACGCGGAGAAGAAGCAAACGAAATGGTGAAGGAACAATATATTACTGTTAACTATCCGTCGCAGATAACTGTTGACTTCTCTGCAGATAAAACTACTGCTACAAATGAAGATGTTATTTCTTTTAAAGATTTGTCCAAAGGCTATCCGAATGAGTGGTTATGGAGTTTCACACCTAAAGAAGGTGGAGCAGTTATCACTTCAACAGAACAAAATCCACAAATGACACTTTCTCCGGGAATCTATACTGTTAAATTGACAGCTAAGAATCCCAAAGCGTCTTCGGACAAAGTAAGAGAGGATTATATTACTGTTATTGATAAAAATGCGATTGCCGCTGATTTTGGTGCACAATGCCGGAATACTTATGCCGGGGGATATATTAACTTCTTGGATAAGACATTAGGAACGGTTGAAGAATGGGAATGGACATTTGAAGGAGGTACTCCAGCCAGTTCTGTAGAACAAAATCCTGTAGTGCAATATAATAATCCAGGAAAATACAAAGTGACGTTGAAAGCTAAAAACTCAGTAAATAGCTCTACGAAAGAGAAAGAAGGTTATGTATATGTTGTTTCTGCAGAAAAGTTAGTATTGTATTTGCCATTCGATGGTGATAATAAAGATGCAGGTCCAAATCAATTGAATCCTGAGGAACTTACGGCAGGAGCTGGTTCCAGTGTATATAATTCTCAGGCGCGCTTTTCCGGAGAAAGTGCTGAATGTCGATTTGCAGCACACTTCCAAGGCGACAAGCAAAATTATTCAATTTTGTCTATTCCTGAAGAAGGATTGAAGAATCATTATACGGATAGTGAATTTACAGTTGCATTTTGGGTGAAGGTTTCAAATATGACAGCTAAGAATGCAGTCTTTCATCAAGGTGTGGGACCTGGTGCTACTTATACCGATCCTGTGCCCAGACAAAGTTGGTTTAGACTTGATACCAGTGGTAAAACTGTTGTTTTTTGTGTAGAATATAAGGGAAAAGCAGGAAACTGGGCCGAATATGAAGGTAAACGAATGGATGACGGTGAGTGGCATCACTATGTTTGTATTTATCAGAAAGTGGATGGAAAAAGAGATAGCTATTTGTATATAGATGGGCAGAAAGTTATTGAAAAGAAAGGGGTTGTTGACAAGGTGGTAGATAATTGGCCATACTATATTGGTTGTAACTATCGATTTACCAATGGAGAATTTGCACCTGAGAACTTCTTGAATGGTTATCTGGATGATTTTATTTTGTATAACAGAATATTGTCAGAAGAAGAAATACAAGATTTATACAATAACTAAAAACTAATTGTGGAACTTCTCTTTTAATCAGTAAAAGAGAAGTTCCACATTCAATTAATATCAGAATATGAAAAAACTTTTTCTATTGATTTTCATGCTTGTAAATTGCATTGGTTTATATGCACAACAGGTAATGGAGACAAGTGAAGCATACAAGAAGGCGGATGAATTATTAAAGAAGCTGACAATTGAGGAAAAAGCGCTCATGGTTAGGGGCTATAATAAGTTTTTTATCAAAGGTTTTGAAGAAAAAGGAATACTTCCTGTTTATTTGTCGGATGCGACACAAGGAGTTAATATCCGGAATAATTTGCCTAATCCTAACGTTGTAAAGCAACTGGAACGTTCAACAGCTTTTCCTTCTCCCATTTTGTTAGCCTCAACATTTTCACCGGAGTTATCTTACCAATATGCTAAAGCTATTGGAGAAGAATGTAGAGCTGGAGGAATTGAGGTTTTGTTAGGTCCCGGATTAAATATCTATCGACAGTCTCAATGTGCCAGAAATTTTGAATATTTTGGAGAAGATCCCTATTTGGTATCTCAAATGGTCAGTCAATATGTGACCGGACTTCAAAGTACGGGTACAGCGGCATGTTTAAAGCATTTCTACGGGAATAATACTGAATTTTATCGTAAACGGAGTAATTCCATTATCGGAGAACGTGCTATGAATGAAATCTATTTGCCGGGTTTTAAAGCTGGGATAGATGCAGGAGCTATGTCTGTAATGACTTCTTATAATCAGATCGATGGCGAATGGGCAGGACAAAGTTCGTATGTAATAAAGAAGATTCTTAGAGAAAAGCTGGGATTTAAATGGTTGGTTATGAGTGACTGGAACTCTGTGTGGGATTTGGAAAAGGTTATTAAATCAGGTCAAAATCTGGAAATGCCGGGGTCATATAATTTTGGAGTATCAGTATTGGATTTATATCATGAAAAGAAAATAACAGAGAAGGATTTAGACGATATGATACGGCCCACTTTGGCTACTTGTGTTGCCATGGGATTTTATAGCAGGCCTAAGTATGACACGACTTTGTTAAGTAAATATCCTGAACATGAGCAGACTGCGAGGCGAGTTGCAGAAGAAGGTGTGGTATTACTTAAAAACAGGAATGAAATTTTACCGCTTGATCCTACGAAAAATAGAAAAATATTATTAACCGGTAAATTTGTATATGAAATACCTCGTGGCTATGGTGCGGCAGAAGTGATAGGGTATAATAATGTAAGTCTGATTGATGCTTTGCAGAAAGTCTTTGGGCGAACTGTATATTATATTGAAAAGCCTACTGTGGCAGAGATAAAAGAGGCTGATGTTGTTTTATTGAGCATGGGTACACGGGATAAAGAAGCCGTAGAACGTCCGTTTGCTTTACCTAGGGAAGACGAATCATTTATGCGCTATATCACTAAAAATAATCCTAACACTATTGCTATTATCAATACTGGGTCTGCGATTGATATGTCAGCATGGAACGAACAATTAGCAGCTTTGATTTATGGTTGGTATGGAGGACAATCTGGATTTGAAGCACTTACTGATATTATTATCGGAAAAGTAAATCCATCAGGAAAATTACCGATGACTATAGAAAGGTCATTTAAAGATTCACCGGCATGGGGATATTTGCCACAAGGGGCATCACTCTATAATGAGCTTAAAAATGAGCATCTTATTAATGTGTATGATGTCAATTATAAGGAAGATGTATTAGTTGGATATAGGTGGTATGATACAAAGAAGATAGAACCGCTTTATCCTTTTGGATATGGACTATCCTATACAACATTTGCTTTGACAAAACCGCGATTATCATCTAACAAGATGAATGATAAACAGACTATAAAATGTTCTGTTACTCTTACGAATACAGGTAAGTGTGAAGGAGCTGAGGTGGTACAATTATATATCAAAGAGAACCAGCCAAGTGTATTACGTCCCGAAAAAGAACTAAAACGATTTGAGAAAGTATCCTTGAAACCTGGGGAAAATCGAATTTTGGAATTTATAATAACTTCCAAGGATTTAGCTTTTTGGGATGATCAGACACATAGTTGGAAGACAAATACTGGACAATATACAATTTTTCTAGGAACATCCTCCAGGCATATTAATCAAACTCTTTCTTTTATAAAAGAATAGGAATACTTTTAGGGCTGCTTTGTGGATGTCGATGATAGAATTTGCCTTTAAGCATAAGTTAATAAAACTACAGTCTGATAATTATTTAGATTGTAGTTTTTTTGATAATATCTCATTCATTTATTATTTAATGGTGGAGTTGTCTTATTTATTTGGCCAATTCTGTATATTTGCAGACATATACTACAATATCATGAAAATTATATTTATTAATACACTTCGTATCCTGATGATTCTCGTGATTATGATTTCATGTGGAGTTGCCTATGTAGTATACGAAGATACATTGGCTGCCTGGTGGATACCTGTTGGAGTGGCACTTATAATAGTGATAGCAACAATTCCTTTCTATAAAGGATGGATTTGGCTGACAACAATGGATAATAAAGTAATTAATTGTTGTTGCCATTTGGTTTGTGTCGGCGCTATCAGTTGTGTATTGTTTCTTGGGGGGAATTACTGGTTCGCCGATTCTGCTTCCGCGCATGAAGAGAAAGTCATGGTACAGAAAAAATATATAGAAACACATAAGAAAACCCGTAGAGTCGGCAGACATCGTTATGTGTCGGATGGCGTTCGTAAAGAATATTATTTGCAGGTAGCTTTTGAAAATGGGAATGTAGAAACATTGCATGTATCTCCTTCTACTTATAATAAGACAAAGACAGGTCGGCCGAAGATTCTGACTTTGCAAAAGGGCTTATTTGGGTTGCCTGTAATTACCAAAGGACTTTAATGAAAGTCATACCACCTTTAGAATGGGTTATATATCCTTTAAAAGCGATATTCTTCTTTTCTTTTATTTTTCATCTTGCTAATTTTGCATTTAGTCTACAAATGGGACGCGTTCGTCTCATTTGAAAAATTAGTGCTGATCTCTGCCTTATCTTCGTGACGAAATAAAAATGGAATAAAATCATGAAGATGAATAAAACTAGATTATTAGAGAAAATATCTATTCAGTCGGGCGTCTCTTTAGATGAGTGTGGGACAGTGCTCAAAACTTTTGAAAAAGTTCTAAGTGAAGAACTTTCCCGTAAAATGTATCGTTATGGCGGATGGATCCTATTATTGACCGCTTTATTTGTGTCTGTAACAGTATTCAGCCAGACAACAGGACGGAAAGGACGTCCGGTGCAGACCATCCGTGGGATTGTTATAGATGGAGACTCGAAGTTTCCGATACCGTATGCAACAGTAAAGCTATCTGAAAAAGAGGGGGCGGGTACGATAACAGACAGTCTTGGTCGTTTCAGTATACCGCAGGTTCCTGTCGGCCGACATACCGTAGAAGCTGCGTTTATGGGATATGAACCGGGCATTTTCAGAGAAATACTGGTGACCTCCGCCAAGGAAATATATTTGGAAATACCTTTGAAAGAAAGCGTGAACGAATTAAACGAAGTGATAATTCGTGCGCGGACGAACATGGAAGAAGCAATGAATAAGATGGCTACTACCGGAGCACGTATGTTGAGTGTAGAAGAAGCGAGCCGTTATGCAGGTGGATTTGATGATCCCGCACGTTTGGTTTCTGCTTTTGCCGGAGTAGCTCCCAGCGTTTCTTCCAATGGAATTTCTATTCATGGCAATGCCCCACATCTGTTGCAATGGAGACTGGAGGATGTCGAAATTCCTAATCCGAATCATTTTGCGGACATCGCTACGTTGGGTGGAGGAATCCTTTCCTCTCTAAGTTCACAAGTGCTTGGAAACTCTGATTTTTTCACAGGAGCATTTCCTGCCGAATATGGAAATGCCGTATCCGGAGTCTTTGACATGAAATTGCGTAACGGCAACAACCAAAAGAACGAAAATACCATTCAGGTGGGAATTATGGGAATCGACGTCGCTTCCGAAGGCCCTTTGAGCAAGAAACATAAAGCATCGTATATTTTCAATTACCGTTATTCTACAACCGGACTTCTGAATCTTGAAGGAGGAACGATGGATTATCAGGACCTGAACCTCAAACTCAACTTTCCGACACGGAAAGCCGGAACGTTCTCTGTTTGGGGAACGAGCCTGATTGATAAGTTCACTAGTGATTTTGAAAAGAACACAGAGAAATGGGATTATTGGGGCGACCGCAGTGAATCAAGAGACAAGCAATATATGGCAGCCGGAGGTGTCAGCCATCGTTATTTCTTTAATAATGACGCATCATTGAAGACCACGATAGCCGCTACCTATTCGCAACTCGACGGAGGAGCAACCTTGTTCAACCATTCGATGGAGTCTACTCCTTATATGGATCTTGATTCAAAATATACCAACCTGATATTTACCACCACCTTTAATCGTAAATTCAGTAACCGTTTTACGAACAAGACAGGATTCACCTATACCAATATGTTCTACAAAATGGATCTTTCCATTGCTCCTTATGAAGCCGAACTACTGGAAATTGTATCTCAAGGAAAAGGTAATACAAGTCTGATTTCAGCCTACAATAGTTCATCGGTGGGATTAACAGAGCGTTGGACCCTTAATGCCGGAATCTATGGACAGCTTCTGACTCTGAACAATAAATGGTCTGTAGAACCACGGGTTGGCCTGAAGTGGCAAGCTACTCCAAAAGCAACCTTTGCGTTGGCTTATGGAATGTACAGTCGCATGGAAAAGATGGATGTATATTTTGTTAAAACGAAAAGTACAGGCGATCAATCCGTCAATAAAGATCTTGATTTTACAAAAGCACAGCACATTATGTTATCATTCGGTTACAAGATTTCTGATCGCATGAATCTGAAGATAGAACCATATATCCAGTTTTTGCATGATGTCCCAGTAATGGCGGATAGTTCTTACTCCGTACTTAACCGTTCTGATTTTTATGTGGAAGATGCGTTGGTCAATAAAGGAAGAGGACGCAATGTGGGAATAGACATTACCTTCGAACGTTTTTTGGAGAAAGGACTTTATTATATGATTTCGGGTTCTTGGTTTGATTCCCGTTACCGGGGTGGGGACGGTGTGTGGTATAACACGAAGTTTAACCGTAATTATGTGATAAACGGACTCATCGGTAAAGAATGGATGTTGGGAAGAAATAAACAGAACATACTTAGTGTCAACCTGAAACTAACCTTGCAAGGTGGTGATCGATATTCTCCGATTGACTTGGAGGCAACGATGAATCATCCGGATAAAGAAGTGCAATATGACGAAACGAAAGCTTTCTCAAAACAATATTCTCCTATGTTGATTGGTAATTATACTGTCAGTTATCGTATCAACAAGAGAAAAGTATCACATGAATTTGCAGTGAAAGGACTTAATTTTACGGGTGCTAAAGAACATTACGGTCATGAATATAATGTGAAAACTGGAAAAATAGATGTCAGCGACAATTCTACGATATTGACGAATGTGAGTTATAAACTTGAATTTTAGAGATACGGTATAGAGTCTAACCGGAAAAATGTTTTATCTTCGTCCCCAATAAAGCGTATGACAACTGAAACACTTGCAACAGGTAGTGAATCTACCTTTTTATATCGATTTCTCGTTAGTCCGGACTTACGATGGATGCGGTATTTGGTACTTATCCTGGTGCTGGGGACGATCTCTTTCAATCAGGTCTTTATTATCTTTTTGGATTATAAGGATATATTGGGCGGATGGATTTACACATTTACCTTTCTTTACCTGCTCACTTATGTAGCGGTTATCTACTTGAATCTTTTCCAACTCTTTCCGAAATATTTGTTGAAGAGACATTATCTGACCTATTTGTCATTGCTTTCTACTGCGATGATCGTAGCTCTGTTGATACAGATGTCAATAGAATACATGTCATATTTCTATTGGCCGGAACTCCATGCGCGAGGTTCTTATTTTTCGATGCACATGGTAGTGGACTATATTTCTTCTTTTATGTTATCTACGCTGTGTATGATAGGAGGTACGATGACAGTTCTTCTGAAAGAGTGGATGATTAACAACCGGCGTGTTTCACAAATGGAGAAAGCTCATGTCGTTTCTGAAGTGGAACGGTTAAAAGAACAGATCAGCCCTGAACTTCTTTTTAAAACATTGCACCAATCGGGAGAATTAACGTTGAGTGAGCCGGAAACAGCCTCAAAGATGTTGATGAAGTTAAGCCAACTTCTCCGCTATCAGTTGTATGATTGCAATAGGGCCAAAGTCTTGCTTAGTAGCGAAATTACATTTCTTACTAATTACCTGACATTGGAACAGACCTCCCGACCACAATTTTACTATGAATTTACTTCCGAAGGCGAAGTGAACAGAATGTTGGTACCACCTTTGCTTTTCATCCCTTTTGTACAATATATAGTCAAAGCAATAGACGAGCAACAGATACAGCCTCCTGTTTCATTGAAAACTCATTTGAAAGCGGAAAAGGGTACGATTATTTTCGCTTGCGCTTGTCCTGAAGTAAATCTCTTGTCGTCCGATAAAGGGCTGGAAAGAATCAGACAAAGATTGGATATTTTGTATGGAAGCCGTTACAGATTATCATTGGCTGTCGGTAGTATATGGCTGGAACTGAAAGGAGGTGAGTCATGAGTATGGATACCAATCATGGTAATGACTTCAATAAAAATACCACTGACAGAAACATGAATGATAAAAGTGTCACTGCATTTCTATTGAGTCCCCGTTATCGGATATACAGGCATTTGCTGCTGCAATTGGTTGTTGTTTTGATAACAATCAATGTCCTTTGGTATGAGCCTTTACAAACAGTCTCTTTTGGGAGGCGACTGGGCGGATGTCTGGCATATTTTGCTTCTATGAATATGGTGATATATATAAACCTGTATGTATTGGTTCCTTATTTCCTGTTGAAGAATCGTTGGGGTAGTTATGTGTTGATGGCAGTCATTACAAATATAGCAGTCATTACTTTTCTTTCAGTTACCCAAGGTTTGCTTTTTGAAGTGATTCTGCCCGGAAAAGATCCCAATGGCTTTGCCACTTTTATCAATGCTTTTTCGGGCATACTGACCATTGGCTTTGTCATGGCAGGCTCTGCGGCTATTTCATTGTTCATGCATTGGCTACGCTACAACCTGCGTATTGATGAACTGGAATCCACGACTTTACAGTCGGAACTGAAGTTTCTTAAAAATCAGATTAATCCGCATTTTCTTTTTAATATGCTGAATAATGCCAATGTCCTGATAAAGAGAAATCCGGAAGAAGCATCCAAAGTACTTTTCAAATTAGAGGATTTATTGCGCTATCAGATAAATGACAGTTCGCGAGAAAGAGTCTCGTTAGCATCGGATATCCGTTTCTTAAATGATTATCTGAATCTGGAAAAGATCCGCCGTGATAATTTTCAGTTTACGATGGAGGAACATGGAGAGACAGATTCCATTTGGATTCAGCCGTTATTGTTTATTCCTTTTGTGGAGAATGCGGTAAAGCATAGTTTTGACAGCGAGCATCCTTCGTATGTGCACGTTTCGTTTAAAGTTGATAATGATAGATTAGAGTTTCGATGCGAGAATTCCACACCGGAAGTTGCCGTTAGTAAAGGTAAAGTCGGAGGGATAGGACTTGTGAATATTCAACGCAGATTGGGGCTGTTGTATCCCGGTCGGTATGAGCTGAAGCAGATAGAGAATGAAAATAAGTATACTGTAATTTTAAGTATAACATTATGAATTGTATTATTGTAGACGATGAACCATTGGCACGTGAAGCCATGAAGCTATTGATAGAAGAATCGAGTAACCTTCAATTAATCGGGAGTTTTAATAGTGCGTCCACTGCTTCCGATTTCATGGAGCAACATGTGACTGATTTGGTTTTTCTTGACATTCAGATGCCAGGGATTACAGGAATTGAGTTTGCACGTACGATTTCAAAGAAAACACTGGTCATTTTTACCACAGCCTACACAGAGTATGCACTGGACAGTTACGAAGTGGATGCGATAGATTATTTGATTAAGCCTGTTGAATCGGAGCGTTTTCAAAAAGCTGTGGATAAGGCTTTGTCTTACCATTCTTTGTTACTGAAAGAAGAGAAAGAAGCCATCGAAACAGTGGTTACTGCCGACTATTTTTTTGTGAAAGCAGAACGTCGGTATTTCAAAGTCAACTTCTCCGATATTCTCTTCATTGAAGGATTGAAAGATTACGTTATAATCCAACTTAGCGATCAACGTATTATCACCCGTATGAGTTTGAAAGCCATATTCGACTTATTGCCTAAATCTACTTTTTTGCGGGTGAATAAATCATATATTGTCAATACCGGTCACATCGAATCATTTGATAATAATGATATATTCATAAAATCGTATGAAATAGCTATCGGTAATAGTTACCGCGACGATTTCTTTGAGGGGTTTGTGATGAAACAAAGAGTGTGAGATCGTGATGTAGTATTATTCAATGTTTCTGCATTTTTTCAATTTGAAATATAAATAAGAAGATAAAGTGAAGTGCGAATATATGCAAATATGTTTGTTCTTATCATTTGGCATACATAAACAGCCCTCTATCCATCTTCAAAAGACGAATAGAGGGCAGTTGCCATGACGAGAAAAAAGTCGAAGTCTATTGCTTTGCTTCGTTATTTTGTTTCAGAAGAAATTCATCAATTGCTTTTTTAAGCTGGTCTTTAGGCATAGCTCCCTGCATGATTCTCGGTTCCTCTTTCATCGGAATCATCAATAGGGTAGGGATGCTGCGGATACCGAATGCTGCTGCCAGCTCTTGTTCTTTGTCCACATCAATCTGATAGATGTCTACTTTGCCGCTATATTCTTTGCTAAGTTCTTCCAGAATCGGGTGCATCACTTTGCAGGGACCGCACCAGGTAGCGTAGAAATCTACGATGGCAGGACGGCTGCCTTCAAATTTCCAATCGTTCGGATTGGCTTCATAGTTATATACCTTCTTTAAAAAATCTGCTTTATTTAATGCTACTACTTCCATTTTATTGTCCTCCTTTGTTGGTTCATTGCTTTTTTTATTTTCTCCGCTGTTTCCCGCGCAAGCTGTGGCTGCCAGTGTCAAGACGAAGACACTTAATAAGCTTTTTATCCGTTTCATATATTATTTTTCTTTTTGTTTTTATCTGATGCAAAGATAGACGATATAAAGGGATCATAAAATAGCAATTTGACAGAAACTCTTGGCAAAACTTCCCTCGGATAGTTATTGAACACTAAAATTTGTCTATTAATCTTTGGAAGATATAAAAATAAGCACTACTTTTGCCGCGATAAAATGAGTATTCACCCTTTAAAATTGATGGAAAGGGTATTAATTATGTTGGAGTTATAATATTTTCAAATTAGGACTAAGTTGTCTCGTCGGAAGGATGAGGCTTTGCAACTTATTATTTTTTATATTGAACTGATGGTTCTTACATTGACCGCAATTCTACTAACAGGCGGCAATGGTTGATTAGTCCTGCAATCACATTTATTATTTTTAAAATTAATCACTTCAATGCGGTGGGAGGGTATTTTATATCCGTATCCTAAGCATTGGTATCACGTGTATTGCATCGTCGTTTGCCGGTGAGGCTGACAGGGAATGTTGTATGCGAATGAAAAAAGAGTATGGGAATACGATTAAAAGATTTAAGTAAACTGGGATATCGGGATAATGTTGCCCGTAGTCTGGTAGTGGACATTGTGAGCAAACATTGCAAATATAACACGAAAGAACAGATTGAAATGACATTGAGCGATATACTCGAGCATCCCGAGTCTTACAAAAACAATGAAATATGGAATAAGCTGGCCGAACGCCTTTCGCCGACTATAATAGCGAAAGAGTTTATAGCTTATGATTTACTGGATGAGCCGTTGATGTATAAAACCTATGGAGGTAAATTTATCGAGACGCTTGCCAAACAACAGATGAACCTAGCTATGCGCTTGCCTGTAACAGTGGGCGGAGCATTGATGCCTGACGCTCATGCCGGATACGGGTTGCCTATCGGTGGAGTGCTTGCTACGGATAATGCGGTGATTCCGTATGCCGTAGGAGTTGATATCGGCTGCCGGATGAGTCTGACAGTATTCGATGCCGGAGCAGATTTTCTGAAACGGTATGCCTATCAGATGAAAGAAGCCTTGAAAGATTTCACCCATTTCGGTATGGATGGCGGATTGGGTTTTGAGCAGGAACATGAAGTGTTGGATAGGGAGGAATTTCGTCTGACGCCTTTATTGAGGGACTTGCATGGAAAGGCCGTCCGTCAACTGGGGAGTTCCGGTGGTGGCAATCATTTTGTAGAGTTCGGCGAAATCACTCTGCAAGAAAAAAACGTGCTGAATCTTCCGGAAGGAAGTTACTTGGCATTGCTGTCACATTCCGGTTCACGAGGATTGGGGGCTGCTATTGCAAAACATTACAGTCTGCTGGCACGTGAAGTGTGCAGGCTTCCTCGTGAAGCACAACATTTTGCCTGGTTGGATTTGAACACGGAAGAGGGACAGGAGTATTGGATGAGTATGAATCTGGCAGGTGATTATGCCCGTGCCTGTCATGAACGGATTCATTTGAATTTGGCGAAAGCCTTGGGGTTGAAGCCTCTCGCTAATGTCAATAATCATCATAACTTCGCTTGGAAAGAGGAAATAACACCGGGACGTATGGCGATCGTCCATCGTAAAGGGGCTACTCCGGCGCAAAAGGGACAAGCGGGATTGATTCCCGGAAGTATGGCCACCCCGGGTTATCTGGTGTGTGGCAAAGGGGTGGAAGATGCGTTGAATTCGGCTTCTCATGGAGCCGGCAGGGCAATGTCCCGCCAAAAGGCAAAAGATAGTTTTACGCAATCGGCTTTGAAGAAGTTACTGTCGCAAGCAGGAGTAACTTTGATTGGTGGGAGTGTGGAAGAAATGCCGCTGGCATACAAGGACATTGACAGAGTGATGTATACGCAGGAGACACTGGTGGAAGTGCAAGGCAAATTTATGCCTCGCATTGTACGAATGAATAAGGAATGATGCGATGAAAGAAAAAGTCTATTTACAAATTACTTCCGGCAGAGGACCTGCGGAATGTTGCCGGGTAGTGGCTTTAGTGCTGTTTAGCTGTGCAAAAAAGAATAAGTATTTAATTAAAAAAAAAGAAGAAGATGATATCAGAGAAATATGGTCGTACCTATCACTATCCGTTCTCTCCCGGAACGACTAGTGATGACCGGATTAATCATACGTATTGGGAAGATATCCAACGGATTAAGACATTGGTGCATACCGAGAAGTTGGATGGAGAGAATAATTGTTTGAGTCAGTGGGGTGTCTTTGCCCGTTCGCATGCGGCTCCCACCACTTCACCCTGGACGAGGCAACTGCGGGAACGTTGGGAATTGATAAAGAATGATTTGGGTGATATAGAAATCTTTGGAGAAAATCTATACGCCATACATTCTATTGAATATCAGCGATTAGAAACGCATTTTTATATCTTTGCGGTTCGTTGCATGGATCAATGGTTGTCATGGGAAGAAGTGAAGTTTTATGCAGCTTTATTTGACTTGCCTACTGTTCCAGAGTTGAAGATAGAACCTGTTTCCGGTTTAACGCCGGAACTTTTAAAACAGGAAATCATTGATATGTCACAAGACCCGTCTGTTTTCGGTTCATGTGATCCGTGGACAAAAGTGGCTTGTACTCGTGAAGGAGTAGTCAGCCGCAATATCGAGGAATATCCGGTAAGCGAATTTGCGCATCATGTGTTTAAATATGTGCGAAAAGGACACGTCAAAACAGATGAGCATTGGACGCGTAATTGGAAACGTGCCCCGCTTGTCTGGGAATTGAGTAATGAAAAGGAGAATAATGATGAATTGGAAATTGATAGAAGATAAATCGTGGTGCTCACTTGAACAGCAGTTCGAGTGGGTACGAGAAATGAATGTCGTCCCGCAGGATACTCGTTATCATGCGGAGGGAAGTGTGGCCGAGCATACCCGTATGGTGTTGGAAGCATTGCAGCAGTCTTCTGCTTATCAGACTCTCTGCACCTTGGAGAAAGAAATTATTTGGACATCTGCATTGTTACATGATGTTGAAAAACGTTCGACTTCCGTGGATGAAGGAGAGGGGCGGGTATCTGCTAAAGGGCACGCCAGAAAAGGAGAGTACACTGCCCGTACTATTTTATACCGGGATTGTCCTGCTCCGTTCCATATTCGGGAGCAGATTGCGTCTTTAGTCCGGTATCACGGATTGCCTGTTTGGCTGATGGAGAAGTCGGATTCTGTAAAGAAACTCTGTGAAGCTTCTTTACGGGTAGATACTTCATTACTGAAAATGTTGGCTGAAGCTGACGTCAGAGGACGTATTTGTGAAGATAAGAATGGGTTGTTGGAAGCAGTGGAACTGTTTGAGATTTTCTGCCGTGAACAAGATTGTTGGAGTAAACCGAGAGAGTTTGCCACAGATTATGCACGCTTTCATTACTTCCATGCAGAAGGCAGTTATATTGATTATATCCCTCACGAACAGTTTAAATGTGAAGTGACGATGTTGTCAGGACTTCCGGGAATGGGGAAAGACTATTATATTCAGTCTGCTGGCATGGATATGCCGGTGGTGAGCTTGGATGCCATTCGTCGCAAGTACAAATTGAGTCCCACGGATAAGTCGGCGAATGGACGGGTAGTGCAAATGGCGAAGGAAGAAGCCAGAACGTATCTTCGCAAAGGACAGGATTTTGTTTGGAATGCTACTAACATAACTCGTCAGATGCGTGCCCAACTGATTGATCTGTTTGTTGATTATGGTGCAAAAGTGAAGATAGTCTATCTGGAACAGCCATATCACACTTGGCGTCAACAAAATAAAAGCAGGGAATATGCACTTCCTGAATCTGTATTGGATAAGATGTTGGATAAACTGGAGGTTCCTCAACTGACGGAAGCGCATGAAGTGGTATATCATGTGGTATAAGTAACTTATAGAACTTATACAAATAATGACCGAATAGTTTCAAAATATGTTTCAAGCCTTGAAACAGTTCGTTTCTCGGTGTGAAACACTTTGTTTCAATGCTTGAAACGCTTTGTTTCCCGGTGTGAAACACTTTGTCCCAAGTAATGAAACAAAGTGGAACTACTGTTAACCGGAAATTATCCAGTGAGTAATTACGAGGCAGGGTGAGAGTAACCGTTTACCCTCACACCTGTAACTATGATGAATAAGCGGTTTGAGCTAATGGTGTGAGGGTAAAGACATCGTAAATTTATTAGAGATACCTGTAGGTAATCAACTGAAAATATAAACAATAATTCCGGTAATCGCCACATACACCAACGCATAAGGAATAGCCGCTTTCAGTATTTCCCCTTCTTTTCCTTGTTGGTTTCCCGCAGAAGTAGCAATGGCAATACTTTGCGGAGAGATAATCTTACCACCTGTAGCACCTACTGTATTTGCAGCGGACAGCCAATCCGGGCTGACATGAATTTGCCCTGCAACACTTGCTTGCAACTTTCCGAAAAGGATATTGGAAGAGGTGTCGCTTCCGGTGATAAACGTTCCCAGACAACCGATGACCGGAGCAAACAGTGGATACAAACTTCCCGTAGCCGTAGCCAGTGCCGTGGCAATCACAGCAATCATTCCGGCACTATCCATAATTGTGGATAATCCCACAAGGCAGATCACGGTGATGAATGTTTTCTTTAATTGCTTCACTGTATTCCAAAGAACGATGAACAGGTCTTTTACTTTAGCTCCTTGAATTAATCCACCGATAAAAGTTCCGATGAAAAGCAATACCCCGGCATGAGTTAGCCAGGAAATGGTATAATTGACGGTGGAAGCATTGATGGGCAAACTGATTCGGGTTATCCAGTTATTCTCTAATGTATGACGCAATTCCGGGAAGAGGGGACTGGTCAGGATGATTAAAAATAGAATCAGTAAATAGATGCTCCATGCATTCAGTATATCTTTTGTTTTCAGATGGCTTTTCCGTGCTTTCTCTTCTTTAGAGGCAGTCAGTTTTCCATAAAGAACAATCACGATAATCGAAAGAATACTGCCGATAATGGCCGGAGATTCAGCACCCATGTACTTGGCAGCCAGATATTGGCTGACTAAAGAAACTCCGCCTACTAATAAGGCAAGAAATATATTTTTGGGAAGCGATTTAAGTTTGGAGTCAGTAAGGAAAAGCAAAACTAGCGGAATCAGGAACATCAAAACGGATAACTGCAATACGACATTCGTGCTAAGATGCAATACATCCAAATTCGTTTCTTTGGCTAGTACCAATACCGGAGTTCCGATCGCTCCGAAAGCTGTGGCTACACTGTTGGCAATCAAACTTACGGTTGCCGAAAAGATAGGCTTAAATCCCAGACTGATAAGAATGGCTGCCGGAATGGCAACTGCTGTCCCGAAGCCGGCCATCGCTTCCAGTAGTCCGCCGAATCCCCAAGTCAGTAATAACACCTGAATACTTTTATCGGTAGAAATAGAAGCGAATTGCTGTTTGATAATCTCCATCTTTTCCGTTTTCAACAATACGTTGTAACTGAAAATAGCCATCAGGATAATGATTAAGATAGGAGAGACGGCTTTTAACGCCCCATATAAAAAGGAGTAAAACAGATTGTCTACTGAAAAAGCGAAGCCGAAAATAGCAATCAGCATCGTCACGATCAGAGAAATGATACTACTTTTGTCACCCGGCATTTTAAAGAATGCCATTAATATAATCAACAGTAACACCGGAATAATAGCAAGGATCAAGGTCATAATTATCAGATTTAAAAAGTGGAACGTCGTTTATTATTGATATAACAAACAAACGTCCCACTTTGGTCGGTTGAATAAAAAGATTTTTCTGTTTATTTCATTTTCACGCTAAGAATTTGTTGTAATTGTTTTAAGTTGGCCAGCGCAGCTTCGTTACCTAGCTTTGCTGCCTTTCGGATAGCTGTTGGCTACCTGATACATTTCGTTCAGACTAAGGTATTTCGGATTTTCCCGGATAATGATGCGGCCTTGTTCAACATCGAAGTTGACAACGGTATAGGTTTTATTAAAAATGATAAGCGATAAACAGAAAAGCGGGGAAGTTTGTTGTCGCAACCTGCAAAAAAAAGCTCCCTAAATAAATGGATAAAGATGTTTTAAGGCATAAATGCTAACATTTTCCACACATGAGGCGTTCATTATATAAAAGTACTTTGTGTAATCAATATGACAATGATTTCATATATTACTGTTTATTTTTACACACACATACAACTTTAATAACTACAGCCTATGAAAGAGCTTATTAACAACCTGGAAGAACTGAACAGGAAAGCAGAAAAAGGCGGCGGAGACGCTCGCATTGAAAAACAACATTCTGTGGGCAAACTGACCGCCCGTGAACGCATCGATTTATTATTGGAGAAAGGTTCGTTTATCGAACTGGATAAGTTGGTAACCCATCGGTGTACCGATTTCGGTATGGAAAAGCAGAAATTTGCCGGAGACGGGGTAGTGACGGGATATGGTATGATTGGCAAGCGCCTGGTCTATGTCTTTGCACAGGATTTCACCGTATTTGGTGGAGCTCTTTCGGAAACGCACGCTAAGAAAATTTGTAAAGTGATGGACATGGCTATGCAAATGGGAGCACCCATCATCGGGTTGAATGACTCGGGCGGTGCACGAATTCAGGAAGGGGTACGTTCTTTGGCCGGATATGCCGAGATATTCCTGCGCAACTCTATGGCATCCGGAGTGATTCCACAGATTAGCGCGATCATGGGCCCATGTGCCGGAGGTGCGGTTTATTCTCCTGCATTGACAGATTTTATCCTGATGGTGAAAAACTCCGGTTATATGTTTATTACAGGACCGGATGTGGTGAGAAGTGTGACACAGGAAGAAGTTACTAAAGAGGAACTTGGTGGAGTAGGCGTACACATGACAAAGTCCGGTGTAGCTCATCTTTCTGCGGAGAATGATATTGAGTGTATTAATTATATTCGTGAATTGATTTCCTATCTGCCGGGAAATAATATGGAAGAGCCTCCGTTTGTAGCTACAAACGATTCGCCGACCCGCCTGACTCCGGAACTGGCTAATTTGATTCCAACTAATCCGAATCAGCCGTATAATATAAAAGAAATGATTGAAGCAGTGGCTGATGATAATAGTTTCTTCGAACTTCAGGCAGAATATGCAGCGAATATTGTGACCGGCTATATCCGGCTGAATGGAAAAACAGTGGGAGTGGTGGCTAATCAGCCATTGGTACTTGCTGGTACGCTGGATATTAACGCATCTGTCAAAGCTGCCCGTTTTGTCCGCTTCTGCGATGCTTTCAATATCCCTTTACTGACATTGGTAGATGTGCCAGGATTCCTTCCGGGAATCGATCAGGAATATGGCGGAATTATCCGCAACGGGGCAAAATTGCTTTATGCTTATTGTGAGGCTACAGTGCCGAAAGTTACGGTTATTACCCGCAAAGCATACGGTGGCGCTTATGATGTGATGAGCTCCAAGCATATCCGCGGAGATGTCAATCTTGCTTTTCCTACTGCCGAAATAGCTGTGATGGGACCGGATGGAGCTGTGAATATTCTTTTCCGTAAGGATATAGATAAGGCCGGAAACCCCGAAGAAAAACGGAAAGAACTTCAGGATGATTATCGCGGGAAGTTTGCCAATCCTTACCGGGCGGCGGAATTGGGATATGTGGATGAAGTGATTGATCCGGCAGTAACCCGTTTGCGGTTGATTCGAAGTTTCGAGATGCTTGCCAACAAACGGCAGTCTAATCCTCCTAAGAAACATTCGAATCTTCCGCTTTAATAAGTTGAGAGTGGAGAGTTGAGAATGGAGAGTGTTCATTAAAAGAATAAAAAGATTATGATAAAGAAAATATTAGTAGCCAACCGCGGTGAAATAGCGATGCGAATCTTCCGTACCTGTCGGGTGATGAATATCTCGACGGTGGCTGTTTATACCCATGTAGACCGCGGAGCTTTGCACGTGCGTTATGCGGAAGAAGCCTATTGCATCTCTGAATCGCCTGAAGATACTTCCTACCTGAAGCCGGAATTGATATTATCCATTGCCAAAAAGACCGGAGCTGCTATTCATCCGGGATATGGTTTCTTGTCGGAGAATGCGGATTTTGCCCGTCGTTGTGAAGAAGAAGGAGTGATTTTTATCGGACCGAGTGCGGACATTATTTCCAAAATGGGAATCAAGACAGAAGCCCGTAAGATTATGCGTGAAGCAGGATTACCCATTGTTCCCGGAACCGAGACACCTGTGCAGGGGATTGATGAAGTGAAGAAAGTGGCCAATGAAGTAGGTTATCCCATTATGCTGAAAGCACTTGCCGGAGGTGGAGGAAAAGGAATGCGCTTGGTACGCACGGAAGAAGAAGTGGAAACGGCTCTTCGTTTGTCGCAATCCGAAGCAGGGACTTCCTTTGGCAATGATGCGGTATATATTGAGAAATACATCGAGAATCCCCATCATATCGAAGTTCAGATCATGGGAGATAAATATGGCAATGTGGTCCATCTTTACGAACGTGAATGTTCCATTCAGCGTCGTAACCAAAAAGTGATAGAGGAAAGTCCTTCTCCTTTTGTGAAAGAAGAGACGAGAAAGAAGATGTTGAAGGTTGCTGTGGAAGCCTGTAAGAAAATAGGATATTACAGTGCCGGGACATTGGAGTTTATGATGGATAAAGACCAAAACTTCTACTTCCTCGAGATGAATACCCGTTTGCAGGTAGAACATCCTGTGACGGAGGAATGTACGGGAGTTGACCTGGTTCGGGATATGATAACAGTTGCTGCCGGAAATCCGTTACCTTATAAACAGGATGATATTCAGTTTAGCGGAGCAGCTATCGAATGTCGTATTTATGCGGAAGATCCGGAGAATAACTTCATGCCTTCTCCCGGGGTGATTACTGTTCGTGAAGCTCCCGAAGGGCGTAACCTGCGTCTTGACAGTGCCGCTTATGCCGGATTTGAAGTCTCTCTGCATTATGACCCGATGATTGCCAAGCTATGTTGTTGGGGACGTACCCGTGCTTCTGCCATTTCCAATATGGCACGTGCTTTGCGCGAGTATAAGATTCTGGGAATTAAAACAACAATTCCTTTCCATCAACGTGTATTGAAGAATGCAGCTTTCCTGAAAGGCGAATATGATACAACGTTTATTGATACGCGCTTTGATAAGGAAGATCTGAAACGCCGTCAGAATACCGATCCGACGGTGGCTGTCATTGCTGCCGCAGTGAGACACTACGAACGGGAGAAAGAAGCGGCTTCCCGTGCCACAACGCTTCCGGTGGTAGGCGAATCGCTCTGGAAGTATTATGGTAAGTTGCAGATGACTGCTAATAATTATTGATGTAAGACTAAAAAATAACAGAACAGATTATGGGTACAACATTAGCTACATATTACGCCAAGCTCCAGGACATGCCGGATAGTGAATATAAGGTGGAAATACTGGAGGACGGACCAATCAAGAAGATTGCAGTCAATGGCAAAATATATGAGGTCGATTATAACATGGGTGGCGACTCTATCCATTCAATTATCATCGATCACCACTCGCATGGAGTGCAGATTTCTCCCTCTTCCAATAATTCATATACAATCATGAATAAAGGGGAGCTTTATCAGATTGAATTGCAGGGAGAAATGGAGAAGATACATAATGCCCGCACTGCTGCCGAGTCTGTGGGACGTCAGGTAGTACAGGCACCGATGCCGGGAGTAATACTGAAGACGTATGTAAAGAAAGGAGACAATGTGAAACGTGGCGATCCGCTTTGCGTATTGGTGGCAATGAAGATGGAGAATGAGATACGTTCGGTGACGGATGGAGTAGTCAAAGAGGTATTTGTGGAAGATGGTATGAAGGTGGGATTGAACGACCGGATCATGGTAATTGAATGATTTTCAAAAAAAAACTAGCTTTTGCGTACTTATCTTCAAAAAAATATTTACTTTTGGCAGATAAGTACGCATTTATTCTGATATATCATGAACACCGAACAAAACCAAAAAGCACTATTAGAACAGCTGGAAGCGCTAAAGAAAGAAAATGAGCAGCTCAAAAAGGAGCTTTCTATTCTTAGGAATGAGAATATAAGTAATCGTCCCGTTAGTTTCAAAGAAAAATATGCTGTCAGGATTCTGGACTCTTTGCCGGATATGCTGACTGTCTTTAATCAGAACGAAGTAGGCATTGAAGTTGTTTCCAATGAAGAAACCAATCATGTCGGGATATCAAACAAAGATTTTAAGGGAATGTATATGCGGGAAATGGTTCCACCGGAAGCATATCAGAATATTCACTCCAATATGCGTCAGGCTGTCAGCACGGGAGCTGTTTCAACCGCCCATCATGAATTGGATTTTAATGGTGAACATCATCATTACGAAAATCGTATCTTTCCGTTGGATGAGGAGTATGTATTGATTATGTGTCGTGATATAACGGAGCGGGTGACCACGCAAAGGCAACTGGAGGTTTTCAAGAGTGTACTCGATAAAGTGAGTGACAGCATTCTTGCCGTATCGGAAGACGGGACATTGGTTTATGCAAATAAGCAATTTATAGAAGAATACGGAGTTACCCAACAGATGGGTACCCAAAAGATATATGATCTGCCCGTCTCTATGACAACAAAGGAGGCGTGGGAAAGACGTCTTCAGGAAATACGTGACAATGATGGCACTTTTGCTTATCGTGCTGCCTATATGCGGAAAGGTGAAGATAAAGAGCGGATGCATCAGGTGTCTACATTTCTGATTCGTGAGAATAATGAAGAACTGACTTGGTTCTTTACACAGGATATTACTGATGTTATAAAGAAACAGGATGAACTTCGCGAACTAAATCTATTGCTGGATGGTATTTTGAATAATATCCCAGTCTATTTGTTTGTGAAAGACCCGGAAAATGATTTTAGGTATTTGTATTGGAACAAAGCATTTGCCGACCATTCAGGTATCCCGGCGTCTAAAGCGATCGGACATACGGACTATGAAGTATTTCCGAGTCATGGAGACGCAGAGAAATTCCGTAAGGATGATTTGGAATTACTTCAGACCCATAAGCGTATTGATATGCAAGAAACATATCTTTCCGCCAACGGGGAAGCGCGTATTGTACAGACGTTAAAGGCGCTTGTGCCGATGGAAGGACGCAAACCGTTGCTGATTGGTATCTCTTGGGATATTACTAATCTTCAGAATATTGAGCAGGAACTGATAAAGGCAAGGATTAAGGCAGAGCAATCCGACCGATTGAAAAGTGCTTTCCTTGCTAATATGAGTCATGAGATCCGGACACCCCTGAATGCAATTGTAGGATTCTCTCAATTATTGCCTGCTGCCGAAACTGCTGAAGAGAAAAAGCTCTATTCGGGTATTATCAATCAGAATTCGGATATTTTGTTGCAACTGATTAATGATATTCTGGATTTATCGAAGATAGAAGCGGGGACACTGGAATATATCAAGCGTCCAATGAATCTGGGAGAAGTTTGCCGGACAATTTATGCTGTTCATAAAGAACGTGTGAAAGAAGGGGTAACTCTTGTTTTTGATAATGAGGATGAGAATTTATTCATTGAGGGAGATCAGAACCGTATCATGCAGGTGATAACAAATTTCCTGACTAATGCGAGTAAATTTACGTATGAAGGAGAGATTCGTTTGGGTTTTGAGCGGACGGATAAAAATATTCGTGTATATGTGAAGGATACAGGAATAGGAATAGAGCCGGAAAAAGTAGACCATGTCTTCGAGCGTTTTGTCAAACTGAACTCTTTTGCTCAAGGCACAGGATTAGGGCTATCTATCTGTCAGATGATTATCGAAAAGATCGGTGGAGAAATAGGGGTGACTTCTGAATTGGGTAAAGGCTCTACGTTCTATTTCACGATTCCTTATGAAGAAGCCGGAGAACTCGGCGAAATCTTTAAAATGTCAAAGACGGAATCTAAAGGAAATACTGTAAATCGTGTGCAACAGATCAAAAAGATTTTGGTAGCGGAAGATGTAGAAAGTAATTTCATCCTGCTGAAGAATCTGATCGGCAGGGAATATACATTGCTTTGGGCTAAGGATGGGGTGGAAGCCATTGAAATGTATAAGCAGTATCAACCGGACTTAATTCTGATGGATATAAAAATGCCACGCATGGATGGATTGGAAGCAACGCATATCATTCGTTCTTATTCCAAAGATATTCCTATTATTGCTTTGACGGCTTATGCTTTTGAAACGGATAAAGAATTGGCTTTGGAGATGGGATGCAATGATTTTGTGACTAAACCGGTTTCGGAAAGAACTTTGAGAAAGGCTTTGGATAAATATTCGACTATTGTTTAATGAATAGATGCGACAGAAGAGAAAAGCCCGCAAAATCAGTGAATAATTGTAGAATGTTCTACCATTACGCGCTTACGCAGCAGATATATAAGAAGGTTCCAGCGGATTTATAATCCGCTGGTCTTTTGTATCAGGATTTTTAGTCCGCTTGTCGTGTCCGATCGTTTAAAAACCTTTGTCTCTTTCGATTTTAATCGTACATTTATCCTCTCTAATCAAATTAGTATATCAATGGATACTGCGAATCGAGTTTTAGATGAATTATATTTTGTTACTTCTACCGTTGTCGATTGGATAGATATCTTTACCCGTCCTAAATACAAGCATATAATTCTGGAGTCACTAGCCTATTGTCAGGAGAAAAAAGGCTTAAGAATTTATGCCTGGGTATTAATGAGTAACCATTTGCACATGATTGTCAGTTCCGGAACAGAAGCAACAGTTTCGGATATCCTTCGAGATTTTAAAAAGTTCACTAGTAAACGTATTATGGCAGAACTCGAAACAGATCCTCAAGAAAGTCGTCGCGAATGGATGTTGGATCGTTTTCGCTTTGCCGGAGCTAATGACAAAAAAATATCTAAGTATCGTTTTTGGCAAGAAGGTAATCATCCCGAATTAATTTATTTGCATGACTTCTTTCTGCAAAAATTGAATTATATTCATAATAATCCGGTGAAGCAGGAGATTGTTGCACGACAGGAAGATTATTTATATAGTTCGGCGGTGAGTTATGCGGGTGATAAAGGACTGCTAGAGGTGATTTTGGTTTAGGAAGGTAGAGGTTAAGGAGCGGATTACAAATCCTGATACTCAAGCAATCGGATTGCAAATCCGATTGAACAGAGCAGATTGAACAGAGAACGGAAACCTACTTTAAATGATTTTATGGCGAACTTTCATGTAAGATGTGATGTTGTTTAGATAGAAAAATGTATCTTTGTAATGTAGTAAGTTTGATTCATTCATGCATTTAGAAAGAGTAAGAAATGAAGAGACCAGAGATTATAGAAGCTATTCGTGAAACATTAAAACGTGTTGCTCCCAATGCGCAGGTTATTTTATATGGCTCTGAGGCGCGTGGGGATGCCAGGCATGATAGTGATGTTGATTTACTCATTTTAGTGGAAGGTGATAAAATGACATTGGCTAAAGAAGAAGCTATCACATTACCTTTATATGAATTGGAATTGAAAACAGGTGTTAGTATTAGCCCGATAGTTGTTTTGAAGAAATTTTGGGAGAACCGGCCTTTTAAAACACCTTTTTATGTAAATGTGATAAACGAAGGTATTGTCTTATGAAAGAAATTCTAGATAAGGAAAGTAAGAAAGCACTGGTCGCTTATCGGATACAACGTGCTTATGAAACATTGAGAGAGGCTGAGGTTATGATACGTGAGTCATTCTATAATGCTGCTATTAACAGGCTGTATTATGCATGCTATTATGCAACTGTAGCTCTTCTTTTAAAATATGATATTCAAACGCAGACTCATAATGGGGTGAAGACGATGCTTGGTCTGCACTTTATTTCGACAGGAAAACTTCCTGTAAAAGTAGGAAAAACTTTTTCTACATTATTTGAGAAAAGGCATAGTGGAGATTATGATGACTTTGTATATTGTGACGAAGAAATGGTAAACAACTTATATCCACAAGCAGAGACTTTCATAAATAGTATTCAAGAATTAATAAGAGATAAAGAGTGGGAATCTATATAAGGAAGGTGAACCGTCCCAGTGGATTTTGAATCCGCTTGCTTCACTTATGTGTTGTTGATTTTTAAAAGAAGAGATTATGAGCAATAAAATTTATCCTATCGGTATTCAGAATTTTGAAAGCCTTCGTCAGGATGGTTATTTTTATATTGATAAAACGGCATTGATGTATCAAATGGTAAAGACCGGGCGTTATTACTTTTTGAGTCGTCCGCGCCGTTTCGGAAAGAGTCTGCTCATTTCTACTTTAGAGGCTTACTTTCAAGGAAAAAAAGAACTGTTTACCGGCTTGGCAGTAGAAAAGTTGGAAAAGGATTGGATTAAATATCCTATATTGCATCTCGACCTGAATATCGAGAAGTATGACACTCCGGAAAGTCTGGATAAGATATTGAATGATAATCTGGAATATTGGGAAAGCCAATACGGCACCCGTCCATCCGAGACATCTTTTTCCCTGCGTTTTGCAGGTATCATTCAGCGTGCTTGTGAGAAGACCGGACAACGTGTAGTTATTCTGGTAGATGAGTATGACAAACCTATGCTGCAAGCTATCGGTAATGAGGAACTGCAAAAGCAATTCCGAAATACTCTGAAGCCATTTTATGGCGCTTTGAAAACGAAGGACGGGTATATAAAGTTCGCTCTGCTCACCGGCGTGACAAAGTTTGGCAAAGTCAGTGTATTCAGTGATTTGAATAATCTGGATGATATTTCAATGTGGAATGAGTATGTCGAAATTTGTGGTGTCAGCGAGCGTGAAATCCATGAAAATCTGGAAGCGGAACTACATGAATTTGCAGCAGCACGTGGAATAACGTATGACAAACTCTGTGAAGATTTGAGAGAGTGTTATGACGGTTATCATTTTACGCACAATTCAATCGGCATGTACAACCCGTTCAGTCTGCTGAACGCTTTCAAGCGTAAGGAGTTTGGTAGTTATTGGTTTGAAACGGGTACGCCTACCTATTTGGTGAAATTGCTAAAAAAACATCATTATGACCTGGAGCGGATGGCACATGAAGAGACCGATGTCCAAGTATTGAACAGTATAGATTCTGAATCCACCAATCCCATCCCGGTAATTTATCAGAGTGGATACCTAACCATTAAGGGGTATGATGAAGAATTTGGAATGTATCGCTTGGGTTTCCCCAATCGCGAAGTGGAAGAAGGTTTTATCCGCTTCCTGCTTCCTTTTTATGCGAACGTAAATAAGGTCGAGTCGCCTTTTGAGATTCAGAAGTTTGTTCGTGAAGTGCGTTCCGGTGATTATAACTCTTTCTTCCGCCGTCTGCAAAGTTTCTTTGCAGACACTACTTACGAAGTGATTCGGGACCAGGAGCTACATTACGAAAATGTTCTTTTTATCGTTTTTAAACTGCTAGGTTTCTACACCAAGGTAGAGTATCATACGAGTGAAGGGCGCATCGACCTTGTCTTGCAGACCGATAAATTTATTTATATCATGGAATTTAAGTTGAACGGTACGGCAGAAGATGCTTTACAGCAGATTAACGACAAGAATTATGCTCTTCCTTTCGAAATGGACGGACGTAAACTCTTTAAAATAGGAGTAAATTTCAGTGCGGAAACCCGTAATATTGAAAAGTGGATTGTAGAAACAAAAAACTAGCCCGGCAAATAGTGAGGCTAGTCTTTTGAAGTCATAAGTCTTTTTATTCTTTTATTTCTGGAACCAATATAAACTTCGTATCCGGGAAATACTTCTTCAGCCAGTTTTGAATGAAATTCATCGTATCATTTTGAATCGTTTTATCTTTTACGGTAGGATACATATTATAAAGTACTGTATCCAGTATAATACCGCGTTTTTGTATAGCTTCAAGGCTAAGCAAAGTATGATTGATGCTTCCCAATTTACCGGAAGTAACAAAGATAAGCGGATAATTCTCTTGGGCAATGTAGTCTATTGTCAGAAGTTCTGTTGTTAGCGGAACCATTAAGCCGCCTGCGCCTTCGAGCAGAACTGAATCATAGCGTTCACTTAACTCTTCCGTAGCACGTTTGATTTTGTCGAAGTCGATGGGACGGTTATCCAGTTGGGAAGCGAGATGAGGAGAGGCGGGATAAGAGAAAATTTCCGGCATAGTCAGTCCTTTTTTGTCTTCTTCTGTAAAGGAGATTCCCATGATACGACGATGCAAATCAATATCCTCGGAGTGACCAATGTTTCCTGTTTGGATAAACTTTTGAGTGATGGTACGCTGTCCGTTCTTGTTCCATTCACGAGCTAGAAATCCGGTGGCGTAGCTCTTGCCGGCATCGGTGTCGATACCGCTTACGAAATATACATTCTGTTTCATACTTTTTTCTTTTTTGCGATGATATAAATAGGGTGATAGGTCAGGGACACTGAAGTGCCTTGGGTAAATTCTTGTGTGTAACGTTCACTGAATAACTGCAAGTCACGACGTGTCCGCAGTTGTTGGGAAGAGGTGCCGGATATTCCGGTTACTCCTGTCTGCTTCAAATGATAAAGTACTTTTATGGGGTTATCAAACGAAAGAGAAATAAGTTCTTCTTCCGAATGGAGTATGTCAAAGTGGGATGACAAGGCTGTTACAAGCTCTTCCCGTGAACGATAAGGGAGCCCGTTTCCTGTTAACTCTCGTATCTCTTTCATATTCTCTTTACCGAAAGTGCTGAAAGCGAAATAGCCTTGGCTATTAAGCAGGGCGTTGCACCTTTTGAAAAAGTTTTCAGGAGATTCGAACCATTGCAGAGCCGAGCAGGAAGTAATTAATGTACTTTCAGCGGGGAAAGGAACTGTTTCTGCATCTCCCGGAAGAAAGGAAACTTGTTCTTTTCTTAATATATCCTCACAACAGTACTTCATTTCCGGGCAAAGGTCGTTTAGCAATAATTCTTCCGGCCGAAGAGCCTGAAGTAGCATACGGGAATAAATACCTGTGCCGCATCCGAACTCAATCACTTTTGAACAGGGAAAAGAGATGTGTTCTGTAAGCAGGTGAATCATTTTATCTGCTATCTGCCGTTGTACGTTTGCTTCCTGGGGATAAGTAGCAATGGCTTTAGAGAAACGTTCGGCGATTAGTTGTTTATCCATAAATCGATCATTAGTTGATTTGCATGATTACATTATCAAAAAGGTCTTGTTGATAATGAGCGGCTTCTATATATTCAAGGGAATCCACTTTGTTTCTCCATGCCAGCCATTGGCTATCCGGCAGGAAGATACGGTCGCTTTTTCCTATGATGGCTCTTTGCCATGCAAAATCCGACGGTGGCAATGATAAGTATTGCTTTTGTATGGCAGCAAGCTCTTCTTTGAGCTCTTCAACGGGACGTTGGGGAGCTACTGTCTGAAAAGCCTTGTAATCGGCTGCTGAACCGCACATTCTTCTTTGAAACTTTTGCAGGGATTGTTCATTCAGTCCTTGCAGGGTTCCTTCGAAAATGGTAGGAGTAATCCCTTTCGTTTCATGTATAGGAGAAAGAGTGCCATTGATAGCGATACTTTGGGAAAGGGGCAGGGATGGATATTGTTTCATTATCTGTGAGGCTGCCCATACTCCCATTGACCAGGCAATGAGGGTGATTTCGGAATATTCTTGCAGAATGTCGGCATCGAACTCTAATGAACGATAATCATAGCAAATCATCCAGTCCTTATCGGTCGGGTGAATTTGCAGGAATGGAGTTTCATCCATTCCCCAGCCTGCGAAGAAAAGCAATAGATGCTTTTGATTATTCTTTATGATAAAATACTGTTTCATCCGTTTATCAGTTTAATGAGTTGGTCGATTTCATGTTCAGTGATGTCCGCTGTCAGTGAGAAGCGGATGCGTGAAGTCCCTTCGGGAACCGTAGGCGGACGTACCGGCAATGCGTAAAATCCTTTGCGTTGGAGTTCTTCTGCTTTCAATATGGTATCTTCACTTGCTCCGACAATCATAGGGACAATATGGCTTACCGAGGGGCAATTGTATCCTTTGGTTGTAAGGGCTTCCTTTAGCTTTTCACTGATTTGTAGCAGGTGAGTTCTCTTATATTGTAAAGCTGGAAGACGTTCTAACACCCATGAAGTCCACTGAATATTGATAGGAGGAAGTGCAGTGGTGAATATAAACGTGCGCATTTTATTGATTAGATATTCCCGAATCAGTTTCCGGCAGACAATATACGCTCCTGCCGAGGCAATGGCTTTCCCGAATGTACCTACTAGAAAGTCTATATCGTTGATACATTCTTGTTCTTCAGCACATCCTAATCCTTTTTTCCCTCGTACACCAAAAGCATGAGCCTCATCTATATAAAGAAGAATATTGGAATAGTTCTTTTTGAGTTGAATGAGAGCGGGAAGATCAGCTTCATCGCCATCCATGCTGAAGATACTTTCGGTAACAATAATAATCTGCTCATAAGCGTTATGATTTTCAGCAATCAGTCGCTGCAACTGGGAAATATCATTGTGACGATACCGGACACATTTAGCTGATGATAATTTAATTCCGTCTATCAGGCTTGCATGCACCAGCTTGTCAGCAAGAATCAGGGTGTGAGTGTTGCAAATGGCAGGAAGTATTCCTGTATTGGCATGATAACCACTATTGAATATGAGTGCACTTTCGGTTCCGAACATGGTGGCTAGCTGTTGCTCCAACTTCTGATAGTCACTAAAATTACCGGTCAATAACCGGGAAGAAGAGGAGGTAGGCAGGAAAGTTTCGGGAGTGAGCGTCCTTAAGAATTCCTCCTTCAATGAAATGTCATTGGCCAGTCCGAGATAATCATTAGAAGATAGGTTCAACATTCGTTGTCCGTTCAGCAGAACATCTCGCCCCTCGTGGATTAGCGGTGGGAGAGAACGGTAATTCTTTTTCTCTTTCAAGGTCTGGAGTTCCTGGTTTATATACTCTAATGTCATGAATTGTTATTTTAAGTAATCAGTATTCGATAGATGAATGATTGAAAGTGTAATCTGTTGTTTATAAGATGTTTATCGTCAGAAGAATTATCCCGGCAGTTTCTCACCGACCAAGGCATCCTTCCTCGGTGAGGAAAGGTCCGTTCCTCACCGAGGAACACCCTTTTGCTCACCGAGGAACAGATCTTTGGGTGAAAATCCGGTAATATTCTTTTTATCTGTCATCTTTTTTGAATAACTTTAAGTAACCCGGAAGTCAGTTTGCTTAATTGTTCCGAAGTAATGATGAAAGGTGGCATCAGATATACCAGTTTGCCAAAGGGACGTACCCAGATTCTTTCTTCCACAAATCGTCGTTGCATATAGGCCATATTTACCGGACGCTTCATCTCAATGACTCCGATAGCTCCGAGTATTCGTACATCAGCTACTTCCGGAAATTCCCGTGCAGGTGCCAGTTCTTCTTTCAGTTGAGTTTCGATTCGCTTCACATTCTCTTGCCAACCGGATTCGAGTAATAGGCGAACGGAAGCGCAAGCCACTGCACACGCAAGTGGATTCCCCATAAATGTAGGCCCGTGCATAAAAGCTCCCGGTGCATGGTTGGAGATGGTATCTGCTATCCGGTTACTGGCTAATACAGCAGAAAGTGTCATATATCCTCCGGTCAGTGCTTTGCCGATGCACATGATATCCGGTTCTACTCCGGCGTGTTCCCACGCAAAAAGTTTGCCGGTACGTCCGAATCCTGTTGCTATTTCATCGAAGATTAGAAGAATATCGTGCTTCCGGCAAAGCTTTTCTGCTTCACGCAGATACTGCGGATGATAAAACCACATTCCACCTGCTCCTTGTACCACCGGTTCCAGGATAAGCGCCGCCAACTCTTTTGAATGTTTTTCAATCATCTCTTGCAGAGGCAGTATATCTTCCGGATTCCATTCTCCGTCGAACCGGGAAGTGGGGGACGGGACAAAATAACGTACAGGCAATGCCGAACCGAAAAGACTGTGCATACCCGTCACCGGATCACATACAGACATGGCATTCCACGTATCACCGTGATAGCCGGAACGGATAGTCACGAAATTGTTCTTTTCCGGTTTTCCTGCTGCATACCAATATTGTACAGCCATTTTCAGTGCCACTTCTACGGCTACCGAACCGGAGTCTGCATAGAATATTTTCTGCATGGAGGGAGGAACCAAAGGCAATAATAGTTTCCCCAATTCAATGGCCGGATCATGCGTCAGTCCTCCGAACATGACATGAGACATTTTATCTAATTGTTCTTTTGCCGCCTGATTCAATACCGGATGATTATATCCATGCACTGCACACCACCAAGAAGACATTCCGTCAATGAGCGTTTGTCCGTCTTCGAGGGTAATGGTAACACCGTCTGCCCGTTTCACTTTATATACAGGAAGCGGATCGGTGGTAGAAGTGTACGGATGCCAGATATGTTCGCGGTCAAATTGGGAAGCGGCGAAATGATAACCTTCTTCCTGAATCATCTTTTTGTCTTCCGATACTTTGGAACCGAGAGTTGTCAGCAGGTCGCCTACGATAGCCGAGTTAATACCGATATATAATGCTTTGTGCATCGCCTCGGAAGAAAGTTGTGAACGTCCTCCGGCAAATCTTAGAAAAGCTGTCGGATGAATAAAACGAAAGATAGCGATGGTTTTAAGTATTTCTTCTTCGCTTAAAGGCTGCTCGTTTTCCAGTGGAGTTCCTGGAATCGGACTAAGCAGGTTGATAGGTATGGACTGAACATTCAGTTCTTTTAAAGTGAAAGCAAATTCAATCCGTTGCTCCATCGTTTCTCCCATACCGATGATACCTCCGCAGCAGATATCCATGCCTACACGACGGGCTGCATCAAGAGTAGCTAGTTTTTGTTCTTGTGTATGCGTGGTGCAGAGTTTAGAAAAATAAGACGGAGCCGTTTCCAGGTTACAGTGATAACGGGTGATTCCGGCTTCGTATAGGGAACGTAGCTCTTCTTCGTTAAGTAACCCCAGAGAAGCACAGAGCTGAATAGACGAGTGACGTCGCATTTGACGAACGGTATCGCAAAGTTGGGTGATCTGTTTGGGAGATGGTTTTCGTCCGCTGGTAACGAGAGAGAAACGGTTGACGTCCTGGGCTTCATTGTATTTCGCCTGTCGGAGACATTCTTCAGCGGGAAGGAGATCGTAAATCTCGGCTTTAGTCTTGTAGTGAGAGGATTGTGCACACCATTTGCAGTTTTCCGGGCATCGGCCGGACTTGGCGTTGATGATGGAACACATGTCGAATTCGTGCGAAGCACGTGCGACGGTAATCTCATGCGCGGCGGCATATAGCGCCTCGCTGTCAGCCATGTTGGCTAGCCAAGCGGCTTGGTCGGGCGATATGTCAATGCCTGCCAACACTTGGTCTTTTATTTCCTGAAGTGTCATAAATGTATGATAAGGGATAGTAATTTTAGCATTCTGCTTGCGAAGGGCAACGTCCACCACATTGATGTGCAGATGACCGATTTGGAATTCACGCCCCATGCTCGCAAAAGCGGCATAGTTCTTTCTGCCCCAATAACGGAAGCGGGAAAGAAGGGTACGTGTGGTCTGTATGTGGCGTTGTTGCTTCATTGATTTTTTACTTTTGTTCGTTAGAACGTGGCAAATGTACAAAGATTCTTTGGATAAGCAAGCAAGTTTACGATTTCTGATATCCGTACTTTTATTTCTTTTTCCTGTATTCTTTGCGTAAGTTGAAATTGAATCCGGCATATATCTGAAGAGTGCCGAAACCATTGTCTACAGAGAAATTATTCCGGTGGTAATTATAGTTTTTCCCAACGAAAGAAGTACCTACAAAGTATTTTCCGTTATTATAAACAACCCCTGCACGGAGTAGAAAATCCAGATTAAATTTGCCGTACCATGCTTTTCCTTCGTGAGTTTCCGCATCTACATCAGAGGCTTTATAGGCAATGGCAGGGGTGAGAGACAAACATGCCAGGCAGTTGCGGGCAAAGACCCAGTTGTAGGCATATCCGAAACTGATATTGGCATTGGTATATTTTATATCCTTGACTTTCATACCGGGATTCATTGTCTGCTGTAGAAAATCAGGAAGTTCTGTGTAGTCGAAGTCGAGATGATGCTTTGAAATAGAAAAACCGGCAATAAATGTTCCCGCGTTGCGTCGTTGGTTGGTGGACTGGCTGAAGGCGGCCGGATAAGAGAATTTTCTGTTATTGAAGATATAATATAAGTTCAGCCCTTTTATATCCACCTTTATTCCACTGAAATCCTCGGAATAGTTGGAGGGAATATCTTCAGAAAATCCTTTGATCTTATGTATCTTGTAATTGTTTCCGGTACGGCGGTAGAATATATCTACGCCAAGTTTGGAACTATATAAGCTAAGGTCAAACTCTGTACCTCTATTCTTCCGGTTGGTTTTCCGATAGATATCATCCACATCTACGGACCATCCTAGGAAAATCCATCGCCAGCCGAAATACAATCCTATTTTATTATGCGGGTTGGGAGAGAAACTAAGTTTTTGTGGTTGAGGCTGTTCGCTGGTGACAGAGTAATATTCGAAGTTGCTGAAATGAGTAGCCATCAACGCATAATTATAACGGTTCGGGCTGATATAGAGCGTATCAAAATCACTGAAATTCATAAATTTCTTGATTGCTCTTTTGAAAGGACTGGGCTGGGTGACCGTTGTGGAATCTATTCTTGTACTATCATTTGTAGAAAGGGCTTTCTTTTCACTTTGCGCCTGTAAGGACAGTGAAAATAACAGAAAAAGATATAGAATAACCCGTTTCCCCATGCGGTTCTTTGTTGTTTTAGATGTTTTTCGTTTCACGAATGTACTACCTTTCGTTGATTTATGCTAGCAATCTTCTAAAAAATGTTTCGTTTCCTAAACAAAAAAGTTCAATATACTGTTAGTTACAACAAGCAAATAAATCTTAAGCCACAAAATTATGAGAATCTATTTACGTTTATTAGTCGTGTCTCTTCTGCTTTTTGCAGGAAATATAGTATATGCGGAAGCACAGCAGGAGAAACGCGTGACGGGTACGGTGACTTCTGAAGGGGAGCCCTTGCCTGGTGTCTCCGTACAATTGAAAGGAGCATCCTCCGGCACCATCACTGATATTGATGGAAATTATTCAATTGAAGTTCCTGCTACCGGCACTTTAGTGTTCCGCTTTGTAGGAATGAGATCGGTAGAGCAACCGGTGAATAACCGAAGTGTGATTAATGTCACGTTGGAATCGGAAAGTAAAGAACTGGAAGAAGTAATGGTAGTAGCTTATGCTACCGCTAAGAAGTATAGTTTTACCGGAGCAGCTTCGACGATGAAAGCAGGTGAGATTGAAAAGCTACAGACTTCGAGCGTATCGCGCGTATTAGAAGGGACGGTGTCCGGAGTGCAGGCTAGTGCGGCAAGCGGGCAGCCGGGTACGGATGCGGAAATCCGTATTCGTGGTATCGGATCTATCAATGCATCCAGTGCTCCGCTTTATGTGGTGGACGGTGTTCCGTTCGACGGTAGTGTGAACTCTATCAATCCTGATGATATATCTTCGATGACAGTATTGAAAGATGCGGCTTCTGCTGCTTTATACGGTTCACGTGGCGCAAATGGGGTGATTATTATCACAACCAAGCAAGGAGATCAAAATACCAAAGCGACCGTAAAGGTAAAAGCCTCTTTAGGAGGTTCCAATCGTGCCGTGCGTGATTATGATCGTGTCAGTACCGATCAATACTTTGAATTGTATTGGGAAGCACTTCGTAATCAGTACGCCAAGAGCGCGGATTATACTCCGGCAACTGCTGCGGCACAAGCATCCAAAGACCTGGTTACGAAATTGATGGGAGGTGGCCCCAATCCATACGGTCCCCAATATACGCAACCGGTCGGTACAGATGGAAAATTGGTGGCAGGTGCCCGTCCATTATGGAATTCAGACTGGAGTGATGCCATGGAACAACAGGCACTTCGCACAGAGTTGAATCTAAGTGTTTCCGGAGGCGGAAAAGCAAATCAGTATTTCTTTTCAGCCGGCTACCTGAATGATAAAGGTATTGCGCTTGAATCCGGTTATCAGCGTTTCAATCTTCGTTCCAATATCACCAGCGAAATGACTTCCTGGTTGAAGGGAGGAGTCAATTTGAGTTTTGCACATTCTATGCAGAACTATCCGGTTTCTTCCGACTCCAAAACCAGTAATGTGATTACCGCAGGACGTACCATGCCGGGATTTTATCCGATTTATGAAATGAATACCGACGGTAGTTACAAATTGGATGAGAATGGAGACCGCATTTATGACTTCGGCTCTTATCGTCCTTCCGGTTCGATGGCAAACTGGAATCTGCCGGCTACTTTGCCTTTAGACAAATCAGAACGAATGAAAGATGAAGTCTCCGGTCGTACTTTCTTGGAAGCTACGATTATTGAGGGATTGAAATTCAAGACTAGTTTCAACTTTGACTTGATTAATTATAATACGTTGGATTATACGAACCCCAAATTGGGTCCGGCTAAAGAAAACGGCGGCGGCGTCAGCCGAATGAATACCCGTACTTTCTCCTGGACATGGAATAATATTGCTACGTATGACAAGACAATTGGTGAACATCATTTTAATGTTCTTGCCGGTGTGGAGGCCTATTCTTACCGCTACGATGAACTGACGGCATCACGTTCCAAAATGGCGCAGCCTGATATGCCGGAGCTGGTAGTCGGTTCACAGTTGACCGGAGGTTCGGGGTATCGCATCGACTATGCGTTGGTGGGTTATCTGACTCAAGCATTATACGACTATCAAAATAAATATTTCTTCTCGGCATCCTATCGTCGCGACGGTTCTTCACGTTTTGCGCCGGAGACCCGCTGGGGAAATTTCTGGTCGTTGGGTACTTCCTGGCGTATCGACCGGGAAGAGTTTATGGCAAGTACTTCCGACTGGCTTTCTGCCTTGACTCTGAAAATGAGCTATGGTGCGCAGGGAAATGACAACCTGGGTACTTATTATGCGAGTAAAGGACTTTATACCATTGTTTCCAATTTGGGAGAAAATGCGTTAGTGTCCGACCGTATGGCAACTCCGAATCTGAAATGGGAAACAAACCTCAACTTTAATGTAGGTATCGACTTCTCCCTGTTTAATAATCGTTTTTCCGGTTCATTTGATTTCTTTACACGTCGTTCGAAAGACCTGCTTTATTCACGTCCGATAGCTCCTTCCCTGGGATATGGTTCTATTGACGAAAATGTAGGAGCCTTGAAGAATACAGGTATAGAAATGGTGCTTAACGGAACGATTATCAATCAGAATGGTTGGGTATGGAAACTGGGTATGAACTTGACGCATTATAAGAATAAGGTGACAGATCTCCCATTGAAAGATATGCCGCGAAGTGGTGTGAACAAGTTGCAGGTAGGTCGTTCGGTGTATGATTTCTATATGATAGAGTGGGCGGGAGTAGACCCGGAAAATGGAGATCCGCTGTGGTATAAGGATGAGGTGGATGCAAATAAGAATCCGACCGGAAAACGTGTCACAACAAATGATTATGGTTCGGCTGACTATTATTATGTCAACAAATCGTCTCTTCCGAAGGTGTATGGCGGATTCAATACGTCTCTTTCTTGGAAAGGATTTGATCTTTCGGCTATCTTTGCTTACAGTATCGGTGGATATATCTACAATCGTGATGTTACAATGATTCTGCACAATGGAAGTTTGGAAGGTCGCGACTGGTCGACGGAGATTCTAAGAAGATGGACTCCCGACAATCGCTATACCGATGTCCCTGCTTTGAGTACTACCTCTAATAACTGGAACTCGGCTTCCACTCGCTTCTTGCAGAATAATTCGTATATGCGATTGAAAAACCTGACACTTTCCTATAACTTACCCAAACAATGGATTAGTAAGTTGTCATTGAGCAGTGTGCAGGTATATGTACAAGGAGATAATCTGTTTACCATTCACCGGAATCAGGGACTAGACCCTGAACAGGGAATTACCGGTATCACTTATTACCGTTATCCGGCTATGCGAACCATCTCCGGAGGTATCAATGTTTCTTTCTAAATTCAGACTAAATTATGAGAAAAATAAAAATTCAATCCATTCTTGCGGCAGTTGCCGGACTTTTCTTGGCAACGAGTTGCAGCAGCAGTTTTTTGGATACGGACCCCACAGATGCGGTAAGTTCGGATAAGGTATCTGTACCCGAAAATGCGGAGGCACTTGTGAATGGTGCCTGGTATAATCTGTTTGATTATTCAAGTACCTATGCCAATATCGGTTATCGGGCACTTCAGTGTCTGGATGATATGATGGCAAGTGATATTGTTTCCCGTCCGAAATATGGTTTTAACTCTTCGTATCAGTTTAATGATATAGCGCAATCCTCAAATGGTAGAACAGAGTTTGCCTGGTATCTGATATATAAAACGATAGATAATTGTAATACTGCCATTTCTATCAAGGGGGATTCGGAAGAACTCCGTCAGGCACAGGGACAAGCATTGGCATTACGCGCCTTTTGTTATTTGCACTTGGTACAGCATTATCAATTCACCTACTTGAAAGATAAAGATGCTCCGTGTGTTCCTATATATACCGAACCTAGCAATAGTTCCACTGTACCGAAAGGAAAATCAACAGTGGCACAGGTTTATCAGCTTATTTTCGACGACCTCACTCTGGCGAAGGACTATTTGAAAAACTATGTCCGCAGCGGTGATAATCAAAAGTTCAAACCGAATGTAGCAGTAGTCAACGGTCTTTTGGCTCGCGCTTACTTGCTGACCGGACAATGGGAAGAAGCCGCAAAAGCTGCCGAAGCAGCACGTGCAGGATATACGTTGATGACAACTACAGCCGAGTACGAAGGTTTTAATAATATTTCCAATAAAGAATGGATATGGGGATTCCCTCAAATTCCTTCCCAATCGGATGCCAGCTATAATTTCTATTATTTGGATGCAACATACGTAGGAGCATATAGCAGCTTTATGGCTGATCCCCATCTGAAAGATACATTTACCGAAGGTGATATTCGTTTACCTTTGTTTCAGTGGATGCGTGAAGGATATTTGGGATATAAGAAATTCCACATGCGTGCAGATGATACGGCTGATCTGGTCTTGATGCGTGCTGCTGAAATGTATTTGATAGAAGCGGAGGCGAAAGTTCGTGACGGCGTAGAGTTGGCACAGGCTGTAGCTCCATTGAATACATTGCGTAATGCCCGTGGAGTAGGGGATTACGAGGTGACAGGAAAATCACAGGAAGATATAATCAATGAGATTCTGATGGAACGTCGCCGTGAACTTTGGGGAGAAGGATTTGGTATTACCGATATACTTCGTACACAAAAGGCAGTAGAACGTGCAGCTTTATCGGATGAGATGCAGAAGACTGAAGTCGATTGCTGGCAGGAGGGTGGTAGCTTTGAAAAACGAAATCCTCTGGGACATTGGTTCCTCAACTTCCCGAACGGTAAACCGTTTACAGTAAATAGCACCTATTATTTGTATGCTATTCCACAGAAAGAAATTAACGCTAACCCTAACATATAAATAGCTCTCTTAATTTTTTGACTTTGACCTTAACTTGTAGACCGGTATACGTCGTGACGACGCATACCGGTCGTTTTCTTTGGAAAAGAGGGAGTGCAAAATGTGACACACCCCATTTTATTTAATCTAATCTTATTCTATTTTTTTCTTCTTCAAATTCGGTAAAAAGAATGTGACCAATCCTAGTAACGGCATATAAGCACAGATATTATATACATATTCAATACTCGTTTTATCCGCTAAATTACCGAGTACGGCAGATGCTACACCGGCCACTCCGAAAGCAAATCCAAAGAACAAGCCGGATATCAATCCAAGTTTGGTAGGAAGCAACTCTTGGGCATAAAGCAATATGGCAGGAAAAGCGGAAGAAAGCATCAATCCCACACAGAAGCTAAGGATAATAGTCCACAGCAGATTGGCATGGGGCATTAGTAAGCTAAATGGGGCAGCTCCTAAAATAGAAGCCCAAATCACATACTTCCGACCAATTCGGTCACCGACAGGTCCACCAATTAATGTTCCGATAGCAGTAGCTACCAGAAAGATAAATAAATATAGTTGCGAATCTTGTACGCTTACATTAAATTTATGAATCAAGTAGAAAGTATAATAACTTGTGAGACTTGCCATATAGATATATTTGGAGAAAATCAGAATCAGCAATATCGCGATTGAAAGGGCTGTCTTATCCATAGGCAAAGGAAGATGAACAGGTTTTCTGACACTGACGGTCTGTGCTTTCATCCGGTTTAGATATGATTTATACCATTTGCAAATTGGGTACATCACTCCGATAGCAGCTAAAGCCACAAATGCAAATACGATGAGATGTTGTCTGCCATAAGGAGCCACCAACAGAGCAACCAGTAAAGGACCTAATGAACCTCCGAAGTTACCACCTACCTGAAAGAGTGATTGTGCTAGTCCACGTTTCCCGCCGGAGGCAAGGAATGTGATACGGGAGGCTTCCGGATGCAGTACGGAAGAGCCAATTCCGATTAAGAATACGGAGGCTAATATCCAGTATAGATTATCAGAGAATGCTAAGTTTATCAAACCAATCAGTGTAAAGCTCATTCCGATAGGCAACGACCATGCAACGGGATATTTATCAAAAATGATTCCGGTAATCGGTTGAAAGACCGAAGCCGAAAGCTGATAAACCAGTGTGATAAGGCCGATTTGCGCAAAACTTAATCCTAAATCATCTTTGAATAGTGGATAAGCTGCTGAAACAACGGACTGTAAAAGGTCATTGAGACAGTGTGAAAGACTTAATGCGATTAAGATGGAAAATGTAATTTTTCCTACGGGTTGTTCCTGATTTTGTACCATGATACCTATTGCTTTAGAAGTGTTCCTGAAAAATTGGCTGCAAAGGTACGCAAACTTTCCCGTTTCTCTAAGACTAAGGATTCTAAATTGTCGTTAATTCAATTTTGACTAACTGAACTATTCTCCGTACCTGCTGTTGTTAAATAAAAAAGGAGGATTATATGGGCTTTATATGGTATATCATTATTGGTATTGTGGCTGGATTCCTCGCAGGTAAAGTAATGCGCGGCGGAGGTTTTGGTCTTATTATAAATTTATTACTTGGTATTCTTGGAGGTGTACTGGGCGGTTGGGTATTTGCCCTTTTCGGACTGTCAGCTTCAGGATTGATCGGAAGTTTGATAACTTCCACTGTAGGGGCTATCCTTGTATTATGGATTGCTTCCTTATTCTCGAAATCTAAATAGATATTTATATAATTTATTTTTAATCCTAAAAACAGAACTTAATTATGGAATGTAGACATGGAAATTTCTGGATTGGACTCGGAATTGGGTCAATCCTCGGCGCAGTAGCTTATCGTCTTTCACGTACAGCAAAAGCAAAACAGTTGGAAAGCGAAATTTATAATGCTATCCATCGCATAGGTCGCGATGCTGAAATAGCAGCTGCTCATGCTGAAAGAAAAGCAATGGATCTTGGACTTAAAGCAGTAGAAACCGGTGCGGAAATTGCTGATAAAGTAGCGGCAGAAGCCGACAAAGTGGTCGGAAAAGCAAAAGATAAGTGGGAAAAGTAAGAATCCCAAAACGGGTAATCGATTTAAATAGAATTGGTTACCTGTTTTATTTTTGTATATTTAATCTTTTATCCCTAGCTTTATTTAGTCATCGTATCAATGTGTGTGCGAACACATTTAGGCTAATCTTCTTTATTATTATCGTTTCCTTCAAGAATTGGGAGTTACTTTCTCTCTAACTTTTCATCTGAAAAGAGTCTTTTTCTCTATACTATCTTTACTTTTTCTTATGTTTAACAACATGTATGTTTACTGTTTATCGGAGTTAATCATTTGATTATTAATTGTATATGTTTGTTTTGATATAATGTGTGTGCGCACACACTATTGCTTAATTCAATAATTCATTTTACTTTTGCCGATGAAAAACAAGATGCTTATCAATATATGGATAAAGAGTTTTCAAATATTCGGATTGTAGACATTGCTAAGATGGCAGGTGTCTCTGTTGGCACGGTAGACCGTGTAATCCATAATCGTGGAAGAGTATCTGAAGAAAACAGGAAAAAAGTACAGGCTATCTTGGAAATGGTACATTACCAACCAAATCTGATGGCACGTTCATTAGCTGCCTCCAAAAAACAATATCATATCCTTGCAATAACTCCTTCTTTTGTGCAGGGGGAGTATTGGGAAGCTATTTCGGAAGGTATAGATAAAGCTGCGGCGGAAATGGAATCATATAATATTACCATTACCAAACTCTTTTTCGATCAATATAATAATAAGACTTTTGATGATATCATCCGAAATCTGCTGAATGAGAAAGTGGATGGGGTATTGATTGCGACTTTGTTTACAGATTCTGTTATCCGGCTTTCGCAGGAGCTTGACAGGAATGAAATACCATACGTGTATGTTGACTCCAACATTGGAGGGCAACATCAACTGGCTTATTTTGGAACGGAATCTTATGATGCCGGAGTGATTGCTGCCAGATTATTGATGGACAGGCTTCCTTCTTCTTCCGATATATTAATGGCACGGATTATTCATAGTGGGAAGAATGATTCTAACCAGGGAAAGAACAGGCGCGAAGGTTTCTGTCATTATCTCACTGAAATAGGGTTTAACGGAAATCTGCATGAAGTAGAACTGAAAATAAATGATTCAGTGTATAACTTCATGAAACTGGATGAAATCTTTGAAGCTAATCCGAATATTAAAGGCGCTATTATCTTTAATTCAACTTGCTATATTTTAGGAAATTACCTGAAAGCAAGAGGAATGCAGGCTGTCAAACTGGTTGGTTATGACCTTATCGGCAGAAATACGCAATTACTTTCCGAAGGTGTGATAACCGCATTGATTGCGCAGCGCCCCGAGCGTCAGGGGTACGATGGTGTTAAATCATTGTGTAATCATTTGCTGTTCAAGCAGAATAGTGAGAAAGTGAATTTGATGCCTATCGATATTCTCCTTAAAGAGAATCTGAAATATTATCTGAACAATAAATTATAAACATATAAATTTATAAGAACCATGAATGAATTATTTAACGTAAAAGACAAAGTAGTTGTTATCACCGGCGGAGCTGGTATTTTAGGTAAAGGTATTGCTGCGTATCTCGCAAAGGAAGGCGCAAAAGTGGTTGTACTCGACAGAAGTGAAGAAGCTGGAAAAGCATTGGTAGACAGTATCAAAGCAGAAGGAAATGAAGCAATGTTCCTTTACACTGATGTGATGGATAAGGAAGTGCTGGAAGGCAACAAAGTGGAAATTATGAAAGCTTATGGCCGTATTGATGTTTTGTTGAACGCTGCTGGAGGTAACATGGCAGGTGCAACTATCGCTCCGGATAAAACTTTCTTTGATTTACAGATTGACGCATTTAAGAAAGTGGTGGATTTGAACCTTTTCGGTACAGTATTGCCTACAATGGTATTTGCTGAAATTATGGTAGAACAGAAGAAAGGTTCTATTGTAAACTTCTGCTCTGAATCAGCTCTTCGTCCATTGACTCGTGTCGTTGGTTATGGTGCAGCTAAAGCAGCTATTGCTAACTTTACTAAATACATGGCTGGCGAACTGGCATTGAAATTCGGTAATGGCTTGCGCGTAAATGCAATTGCTCCAGGCTTCTTCCTGACTGAACAAAACCGTACATTATTGACTAATCCGGATGGCTCTCTGACTGATCGTTCAAAAACGATTCTCGCTCATACTCCATTCAACCGTTTCGGTGAACCGGAAGATCTTTATGGAACCATCCATTATTTGATTAGCGATGCTTCCAACTTCGTAACAGGTACAGTAGCTGTAATCGATGGTGGATTTGATGCATTCTCAATTTAATAAATGGGGAATTGGGAATTAAAAATTGAGAATTGGCTGCGTAGCATCCGTATGCTGACTCTCAACTTTTAATTTTCAACTTTGATTTCTTAATTCTCAATTTTCAATTCTTAATTTAATAACAATATGTATTTATGTGAACAAACTTGGCGCTGGTATGGTCCTAACGACCCCGTTAGCTTGTGGGATATTAAGCAGGCAGGCGCTACCGGTATAGTAAATGCTCTTCATCACATTCCGAATGGTGAAGTGTGGACAGTAGAAGAGATCATGAAACGTAAGCAAATGATTGAAGAAGTAGGTCTGACATGGTCTGTGGTAGAAAGTGTACCTGTACACGAACATATCAAGACACAGACTGGTGACTTCATGAAATACATTGAAAACTATAAGGAAAGTATCCGTAATCTGGCGAAGTGTGGCGTAATGGTAGTTACTTATAACTTTATGCCCGTACTGGACTGGACACGTACTGACCTTGCCTATACAATGCCTGATGGCTCTAAAGCTCTTCGTTTCGAAAAGGCGGCTTTTGTAGCCTTTGACCTTTTCATCCTGAAACGTCCGAACGCAGAAAAAGATTACACTCCTGAAGAAATAGCTAAAGCAAAAGCTCGTTTCGAACAAATGAGCGAAGATGATAAGAAACTGTTGGTTCGCAATATGATTGCCGGACTTCCAGGCTCGGAAGAAAGTTTCACTGTAGAACAATTCCAGCAGGCATTAGACCGTTATAATGATATTGACGCTGAAAAGCTCCGTTCCAACTTGATTTTCTTCTTAAAAGAAATTGCGCCTGTTGCCGATGAAGTAGGCGTGAAGCTGGTGATTCACCCGGATGATCCTCCTTACACTATTTTAGGTTTGCCACGTATTTTGAGTACGGAAGAAGATTTCAAAAAACTGATTGAAGCCGTGCCTAACGAATCCAATGGCCTTTGCTTATGTACAGGTTCTTTCGGAGTGCGTGCCGACAATGACCTTGCAGGCATGATGGAACGTTTCGGTGATCGTGTAAACTTTGTTCACCTGCGTAGTACACAGCGTGACGAAGAAGGCAACTTCTATGAAGCTAACCACTTGGAAGGAAATGTAGATATGTACGGCGTAATGAAAGCTCTTATTCTTTTGCAACAACGTCGTAAATGCTCTATCGCTATGCGTCCCGACCACGGACATCAAATGATTGATGACTTGAAAAAGAAGACAAATCCGGGATATTCTTGTCTGGGACGTCTTCGCGGACTGGCAGAACTTCGTGGCTTGGAAATGGGTATCGCTAAATCTATTCTTTAGTTGAAGTTTTAATTAGCACTTTATTATAAAAACACTATGACTATTATTGATCGTGATAATAGTTGTAGTGTTTTTTTTATTTATTCTTTTTCACTTGTTGAGGGATAAGTGAGGCGAATAAGTCTCCAACATGCGTATCTTTATCGGCTTTTTTTGCTTTCTTCGGTTTGGGAGGATCGGGGATAATAAGCAAAGCTATTTGTGCACAAGCTTCTGCGTCAGCAAGTGCGTGGTGGTGATTCTCTAAATTATATCCGCACCGTTCTGCTACCGTATGCAATTGATGATTGGGCAGATCTTTTCCGAAAACTTTTCTGGAAGTACGGCAGGTACAATAAAATTTGTAATTAGGATAAGTCATGTCATACAATTCGTGAACTGCCCGAAGACAACCTTCATCAAAAGGACTATTGTGTGCAACAAGTGGCAATCCATCTATCAACGGTTTGATTTCAGCCCATACATCAGGAAAATCTTCGGCTTCCATCGTATCGTCATAAGTTAATCCGTGGATAGCCGTTGTCCATTGCGTATAATAATTAGGAGCAGGACGAATGAGACGATAGATTTTATTCACGATCTTACCGTCTTTTACAATGACAACACCTACACTACAAACACTTGTACGTTTACCATTGGCTGTTTCAAAGTCGATGGCTGCAAAGTTCCTCATTTATTTCCTTGTTTTAGAGAAACAAAGATAATACAAAAAAGGGTCATGCAAAATATAGAAATAAGATTGATAACCAGGAAATTTATTGATTTTAATGAAAATGAATGTTTTTAATGGATGTTTTCAGTGAAATACCTTTCTTGTTGTGAAAATTATGCTATTTTTGCCAAACATAAACAAAAAAGCATGAACAAAACCTACTTCAAATATAAATACGTTTTAATATTCATTCTTTCATTGATTGTTTTTATAGGTGGACTAAATTATAAACACTGGTATGTTACTGACAATTTGATGGTAAAGCGTATTTCCCTGATTTACTCCATATCTAAAGATGATATTGGCAACAGAAATATAGAAAAGTTGTTGTATCAGGAGTTTCAGAAACAAGGGATAGAGGTAACGTTTGATAAGTTTTATTTTGATTGTAGCAAATATGATGAGAAAGAGCGGATAGAACATGTAAGGGAATATCTTGAATTTCTAGAAAGTAAATCGACAGACCTTATTCTGACCGTTGGTGACCAGGCAACTAATTCTTTATTATCTACCCGTCACCGGTTATTATCTTCTATTCCTGTGGTAGCTTGTAATGTGCATTTTCCCAATGAAGAATTGATTGAAGAATACGATTCGCAGAAAGTTTATGTATTGCGTGATAGTCCCGATCTGAAACGTAATATCGACTTTATAAAAACATTGTATCCCTATAATGATATGGAGATTATTTATAATATAGATCTGACCTTTCTTGGACATAAATCTTTCGATAGCCTTTCCCGAGTGGTTGACAGGAAGAATGTGAGAGTTCTGGGCTATCAAAAAGCATTTGTGCAAGAGTGTGATTATAAGCATTTGACGGAGATGATTGAATATTTTAATCTGACCCCCGGTTTGATAAATGATAATGTTAACAAGAATGGTCTGACAATAAGTCTTTGCCCCTTTCGTTATATAAAAGGATCTTCTTTGTTAGTAATGTTGAAACAATCAAAGAGAAGACAACAAAATCAAGCGTTTTTACTGGATAAATTAGATATGCTGGCAATTCCGATAGTAACAGCTTTAAATATTCCTTCTTTTAGTTGTATTCGTGAAGGTTTCGGTGAAAATGCTAAGATTGTCGGCGGTTATATGGCTACAGAGGGTATTACGGCGAAGGCTTCCGCTAGCCTTGCTGCACGCTTATTAAAGAAAGAAAAAATAGGAATGCCTAAAATAAGAGATTTAGAAAAAGAGTATGTACTGGACTGGACATATTTTTCTGAATATGCGGGTGATATTAGTAATGTTCCGCAAAATGTCCGTATAATCAACTATCCGTTTTACGATTGTTATCGAAAAGAACTTTATTTGTTGGGTGGGTTGTTTGTTTTCTCTTTTATTTTGGTAACCATTAGTTTGTTACGTACACATCGCCGTTCGTTGATGGAGCGTAAGAATCTTCAAATGCTGGAAGAAGCGCATAAACGATTGACTCTTTCTATGAATGGCGGGAAAATTTCACTTTGGAATATTCAGGAAGGTGTTCTTGAATTTGATGATAATTATGTACGATTGGTTGGCATGGAACAACGGAGATTTACAAAAGAGGATATTATGAGATATACCCATCCTGATGATGTACAATTGCTTAGCTCATTCTACGAAACATTATATCAGTCTCCCAGTATGCAAATACAACGAATACGTTTTTGTTTTGGAGGGAAAGAGGCAGATTATCAATGGTATGAACTTCGATGCAGTACCTTGAAAGATGCCCAGGGGGAGATTATGTTGGCAGGCATTATGCAGAATATTCAAAACTTGGTAGAGCATGAACAACAGTTGATTCTAGCGAAACAGATAGCAGAAAAAGCAGAGCTGAAACAGTCGTTTCTAAATAATATGAGTCATGAAATCCGTACACCGCTCAATGCTATTGTAGGTTTCACAAATTTATTAATAGGTGAGGGGGCTGATGAAATAGAACCGGAAGAGAAAGCTGCTATGATTGAAATAGTCAATAATAATAATGAGTTACTTTTGAAACTGGTGAATGACGTATTAGAAATATCTCGTTTAGATTCAGGCAACTTATCCTTTGATATAAAGGAACATAACATTACGAAAATAATAAAGGAGATTTATGTCACTTACCAAACATTGATTCAGCCTTCATTATGCTTTATCCTTGAACTTGATGAAACAGTTTCCTTACCCGTTAACATCGACTGCTTCCGTTTTACTCAAGTCATCTCTAATTTTCTGAATAATGCAAATAAATTTACCAAGGAAGGAACTATTACTTTGGGGTGCAAAATATATAAAGAGCATCAGGAAGTTTGCGTTTACGTAAAAGATACTGGCAAAGGGATTGACGATAAAGAACTAATGATGATTTTTGATCGCTTTTACAAGACTGATGAATTTGAGCAGGGGAGTGGTTTGGGACTTTCCATTTGTAAAGTGATTATTGAACGACTGGCTGGACGTATAGAAGTGCATTCAGAAGTAGGAAAAGGAAGTTGTTTCTCCGTTATTTTGTCTTTGGCAAATATAATTTAGTACAATAAACAGAAGGTATTTAAAAGAAAAAAGCAAATAATGAAAGATAAGTTCAAACCCTGGCAGAGGTGGGTACTATTCGCTCTTGCAATGGCTGTTATTTTTGCATCGGGAGTAATTATTTCATTCCTGATGGAACACAGCGCAGAGGTTGTAAATGTAGACTATAAGAAAAAGATAAAAATAAACGGAATAGAAGCACGCAGCATTATTTTTGCTGAAAACTATCTACGTGAATATAAGACGTGGGTGGATACGACATCGACCGATTTGCACAGTAGATTAAATGGAAGAACTTCTATCGATGTTTTAGCGCAACGTCCTGAAATGGTCATATTATGGGCTGGATATGCTTTTTCTAAGGATTATTCAACACCGCGCGGGCATATGTACGCTTTACAGGATATTGTTCATTCACTTCGTACTGGTGCGCCTATGGGGGGTGCTGACGGTCCTCAATTTGCAAGTTGCTGGGTATGTAAAAGTTCTGATGTTCCCCGTATGATAGAAGCTATTGGGGTAGATTCCTTTTATAATAATAAGTGGGCTGCATGGGGAGCCGAAATTGTAAACCCTATAGGATGTGCCGATTGTCATGAACCTAAAAATATGGATTTGCATATCAGCCGTCCGTCGCTCACTGAAGCTTTTAGCCGTCAAGGTAGAGATATCACTCATGCTACTCCACAGGAAATGCGTTCATTGGTCTGTGCACAGTGTCATTCGGAGTATTATTTCAAGGGGAATATAAAATATCCTACTTTTCCTTGGGATAAGGGCTTCACTGTTGAAGATTTGGAAAAGTATTATGATGAAATCGGATTTACTGATTATATTCATAAATTGAGCCGTGCCCCTATATTAAAGGCTCAACATCCTGATTATGAAATTTTCAAGATGGGCATACACGCCCAGCGTGGTGTGTCGTGCGCTGACTGTCACATGCCTTACAATGATGAAGGAGGGATAAAATATAGCGATCACCATATTCAGAATCCGTTAGCAGTGACTGAACGCACTTGTCAGACGTGTCATCGTGATAATAAAGAGACGCTCTGTAAAAATGTATACGAACGTCAGCAAAAGGCAAATGAGTTGCGTACACTTTTAGAAAAGGAGTTGGCAAAAGCACATATCGAAGCGAAGTTTACTTGGGATATAGGAGCTACAGAAAATGAAATGCAAGAAGCCTTGCTGTTAATTCGTCAGGCACAGTGGAGATGGGATTTCGGCGTATCTTCTCATGGCGGTTCTTTTCATGCCCCGCAGGAAACCATGCGTATTTTGGGGCATGGCTTAAATAAAGTATTCCAAGCTCGTATGCTTATCAGCAAAGTGCTTGTTGCGCATGGATATACAGATAATGTACCGCTTCCGGATATTACAACGAAAGAAAAAGCACAGCAATATATTGGTTTGGATATGGCTGTTGAAAAGGCGGACAAAGATAAATTTCTCAAAGAAATTGTCCCTGAATGGCTTCAAAAGGCAAAGGCAAACGGGCGTATTGTGAATTAGAATTTATTTTCACTATATTTGTCCGCAAAACAAATCAATGTACACAGAATATCAGCCCTCCCATTTGCTTGCTCCCTATGTTGATAATTACTGGGAATTGAAAGGTACTCCGGAATATGGTATGCGTATCCATATCCTGCCGGATGGGTGTACTGATTTTATTTTTACGCTGGGAGAAGTAGCTGAAGCAGTAGAGAAGGAGAGCCTGATTATGCAGCCGTATCGTTCTTACTTTGTAGGGCCGATGACAAAATTCTCCGAATTGGTCACTTACGCCGAATCCATTCATATGTTTGGTATCCGCTTTCTGCCTTGCGGGTTGTCCTGCTTCACAAAGTTGCCTTTGCATGAATTTGTGAACAGCAGAATCAGTACAAGGGAGATGAGGGCTGTTTTTGATGATACTTTTGTTGAAAGACTATGCGAACAGGAGCATATAGAAGGAAGGATACAACTGGTGGAAGGATACCTGCTGGCGTATTTGGCCCGTCATTATCAATCTGCCGATTCCCATGTCGCCATGGCGGTAAATATGATTAACCAGTCCGGTGGCAAACGTTCTGTCCGCAGCTTGATGGACGAAGTTTGTTTGTGCCAGCGCCATTTCGAACGGAAGTTCAAGTATTACACCGGATACACTCCTAAAGAGTACAGTCGCATTATCAAATTCAAGAATGCTGTAGAATTGTTAAGGAATACCGCACCTTCCAATCTGTTGACTACGGCGATTAATGCGGGATATTACGATTTAGCGCATTTCTCGAAAGAAGTGAAATCATTGTCGGGTAGTACTCCTACGTCATTTCTTTCACTTACTGTGCCGGAAGATACGACGCTGACCTATATCGAACCTGGAAAGTAGGCTGGTAAAAGTCGATTTTTTACAATAGAAAAGAACTTCATGCCGTTATCTTTGCAATCGTAATATAAATCCAATAAGATTATGTCAACAAAAACAATGAAAGAGAAAGCAACCGAGTTGTTGCAGAGGTGTGAAGTGGTAGTGCTTGCTTCTGTAAATAAAGAGGGGTATCCCCGTCCTGTGCCGATGAGTAAGATTGCAACAGAAGGAATTTCTACTATTTGGATGTCTACCGGATCGGACTCATTAAAGACTATTGACTTTCTGGCAAACCCGAAAGCCGGATTATGCTTTCAGGATAAGGGAGACAGTGTAGCATTGACGGGAACGGTGGAAGTGGTAACCGACGAGAAGATGAAACAAGAACTTTGGCAGGACTGGTTTATCGAACATTTTCCTGGAGGTCCTACCGAACCGGGCTATGTGCTGCTGAAATTTGAATCGAATCACGCAACTTATTGGATTGAAGGGACATTTATTCATAAGAAGCTGGACTAATCACTTCATACAGTCCTATTCCCGTGCGATCTGGAAATAATAAGAGAGAAACATTCTTTCCTTTCGAAGAAGAATGTCTCTCTCTTTTTGATGATAGTTGGATAGATAGTATATCTATTTTTCGTGTTTCATTTAGAATTCGAACTTCTCCAGTTTCATTTCAGCTAATTCCTGAATGATACCTACGTACTTGCTGAAATGAGAAGATTTCTCGTGAGCTGCCAATACTTCAGCATTCTGCCATGTTTCACAAATCATGAAAACGTCGTGACGGGTACTGCTTTCGAAAGTATCATAAGCAATGCATCCTTCTTCCTTCAAAGAGCAAGCAGTCAGTTCTTTAGCTGCCTCAATCGCTTTTTCGCGGTTTGTCTCGCTTACGCGGACGAAAACATTTAATCTAATCATAGTCTTTATTATTAAATGATTAAAAATAGCTTTATCACATCTTTGGTAATAAATCGCAGGCAAAGATACTATTTTTGTGCTTTTTCGGATACCTTGTTCTTTAAATTTCACCAAAACGTCATATAATCATAAAAAACGATTATATTTGCCCTTGAAATCAAAAAATAACTATTTTGGGCGCAACTCTTAAATTTGTTCTGGCTTAATATTAGCCTCACGAACCACAGGCTAATTTCTTTCGTTTGAGTAATTCCACTCGAACCGGTTTTTCATTTTGTTATTTTTATTATTTACTGCATGGTTTCTCGAAACGTATGCGATATGAAAACGAATGGAAAATTTCGTAAGAAATAGTAAGCAGAACATAGAAAAAGAGATTGAAAGAATTGAGCGACAGCCGATTGCCCCACTAGATAAGATTAAGCAGATTATTGATGTCATACAGATGTCTCTTATTCTGTTGAAATCCGCCGTTGCCGAATACCAATTTCCGAATCCGAAAGAAGAGATTCTTTTCTTTAAGACCTGGAAACCACAGATTTCCGGGCTGTTGATGTTTTATGTCCGCTTGTATCAGATTGAAAAGAAGCGTATCGGCGAATCTCCGTCTTCCCAATGCAAATATCTGAAGTCGGAACTGGAGAGCTTGAAAAAACACTTCCTGAATAATTCTTTCTATGATTATTACCGTACCGGCAGGACGGAACTCGACGAACAATATTTTGTCAGAAGAAACTATGATATTCTGGCAGACACCCGTTTCGGGTTGCTGGACAGGGATTCTTCTTTCACTACCCTGCATGATTCAAGTGTGGCTGAAATCATAGCCAACAATCGTTTAGCGGAATACCTGTCTGCTCAAATAGAGATATTATCAGAGGAACTTCATTTGAAATTCACTTCAATGGTAGAAAACCGGCTATTGCAGTGGACGGACAGCAAGGTCGCTTTGGTTGAGTTTATCTATGCCCTGTATGCGGGCAAATGCTTCAACAATGGAAATACCAGTTTAAAAGACATAGCCTTCTGCTGCGAGACTCTTTTCAATATTGAGATCGGAGACTTTTATCGCATATTCCTGGAAATCAGAAACCGGAAGAAGAGTCGGACGCAGTTTCTTGATAAGTTGAAAGATAAAATTATAAAGATGATGGATGAGCTGGACAAATAAATTTCATGCCGTCTTGTGACATCTTGTGAATTATACAAATGGCTAATATCCAACTTTGCGGAGAAAAAGATTTGATTCACAAAGAAAGATAATAGCTTTTGTATAATTATGGAAACAACATTTACATGGGAGATAAAGGTGAAGAATACTCCTTTATTGATTAAAAAATGCAGCCACTGTGAGAGTGACCGCTTTTATTGCAGTGATAAGTTCAGGATGAATGCACAGAAAAAGAACATTGATGTCTGGCTGATTTACAGGTGCGTGAAGTGCGATAATACTTGTAATATAACTTTGCTGTCACGCACCAAACCGGACTTGATTGATAAAAAACTGTTTCATAGCTTTTCTATGAATGATAGGGAAGCGGCCTGGCAGTATGCTTTTTCAGCCGGAATGGCAAGTAAGAACAAGCTTCAAATAGACTACGATAGCGTTGAATATGAGGTGATAAGTAATATCTCCTTCGAAGATATTATGAATATGAACAACGCGATAATAAGTATTCGGATCGAATGTGATTTTGAATTGAACCTGAAATTATTATCATTGATAAAAAGGTGTTTTTCTCTTTCCACTACCCGGTTGAAGCATTTGTTTGAAGAAGGAAATATTTCTTTGCTTTCCGGTAAGACGTCTCCAAAGTGTAAGGTAAAGAATGGAGATATAATTTTGATAGATCGAAAAAGCTTGATTGATATTTTGGGATAAGATCGATTTTACAGTTTTTTTTAATAGCTTTGTGATATAATCATTCGGATGCTGTAAATGAGGTTGTACTATAAAATCAAAGATATGAAAAAGGTATTTTTATTAGCTTTTGTTTTGTTTGCATGGAGTATGGTTGTCAATGCTCAAGAAAGTGATGGGAAATATATTGAAGTGACAGGTTCTTCGGAGATTGAAGTCGTTCCGGATGAAATACATTTTCTGATTCAGATTAAGGAGTATTGGCAGGAAGAGTACACAGGTAAATCTAATAAAGAAGAAGATTTTCGGACGAAAGTGCCATTGGCTATGATTGAAAAGGATTTGCGTCGGAGTTTGCGCAAAATCGGAATAGCGGATGATGCTATCCGTACACAGGAAATAGGGGATTATTGGCGCCAGAGAGGAAAGGAATTTCTGATAGGTAAGCAATTGGATATCCGGTTGACCGATTTTGAGCAGATCAATTCCATTATCCGTTCTGTTAACACATGGGGAATTGAGTCCATGCGCATCGGAGAATTGAAGCATAAGGATTTGCCAATGTATCGGAAGCAAGGTAAGATTGAAGCATTGAAAGCTGCCCGTGAAAAAGCATCTTACTTGGTGGAAGCGATGGGACAGGAATTGGGTGAAGTGATCCGTATTGTAGAACCTGTTGATAATAATATAAGCCGTTATCTTCCTTTTCAGGCACAGAGCAATGTCAGCATGGGGACGGCTGCTACCGAACAGTACCGTGTCATCAAGTTGAGATATGAAATGACTGCCCGTTTTGCCATCAAATAAAAAATGCCTATCTTTGCGGCATGACTAAAAATAATAAATCGGATTTGGTTTGATAAACAATCTGTGTTTCTGACACAGGTTGTCCTTTCGTTTGCTCTCGGATGATTCCATTCGAGAGTGTTTTCTATGTTTTTATAAATTCAATTTTTAACTTGCGTACAATGGTGTGAAAAGCATTGTTATGCTTTTCAACGTGTGCGCTCTATATATTAAGATCATGAATAACGAAAATCAAACAATTCACAAATCCGACGATAACCTAACTATTTATGGTTGGAATGAGAAACTCAATCAGCTAAAACAAGAATCAATATATAGTACCCTTGCTCATGGGCGTGTCTCTATTGTACATCGTACTTGCTACGAGGTAATTTCCGGAAACGGATTGTTTCAGTGTGAACTCACGGGAAATATGATGTATGGAAAATCGGATGATGAATTACCTTGTACAGGTGATTGGGTCATTTTTCAACCGTTCGATGAACATAAAGGGATTATAGTTGATAGGTTGCCTCGTGAGCGGACATTGTATCGCAAGAAAAGTGGCACGGTTGCTGATAAGCAGGCCATTGCTTCTTATGTCGATAAGGCATTTATTGTGCAGAGCCTTGATGATAATTTCAATGTTCGCAGGGTAGAACGCTTTATGGTTCAGATAATGGAGGAAAATATCAGCTCTGTATTGGTTCTTAATAAAGCCGATTTAGATTTTGACAGACAGAGTGTTGAGGAACAAATAAAACATATCTCCAGTCAGATACCCGTATTTTTCACGAGTATTCATCAGCTCGAAACAATTGTCCGGTTACGGAAGTCCATATCGGAAGGCGAAACGGTTGTGTTTGTCGGTTCTTCGGGTGTCGGGAAAAGCTCTTTGGTGAATGCTCTTTGTGAAAAGCCGGTATTGCTCACATCTGATATAAGCCTGTCCACAGGAAAAGGCCGTCATACTTCGACCCGTCGTGAAATGGTATTGATGGACAGTTCGGGTGTTTTAATCGACACTCCGGGCGTCCGTGAATTTGGCTTGGCCATTGACAATCCCGATTCTCTTGCCGAAGTACTGGAAATCTCCGATTATGCTGAATTGTGTCGCTTTAAAGATTGCAAACATATCAACGAACCCGGATGTGCTGTTTTAGAAGCAGTTAACAGTGGTGTATTAGATTATAAAGTTTATGCGAGCTATCTGAAACTTCGTCGGGAAGCGTGGCATTTCTCCGCTTCCGAACATGAGAAACGTAAAAAGGAGAAATCCTTTACCAAACTTGTGGAAGAAGTGAAGAACCGCAAGGCAAATCGTTGATCTCTATTGAAACGATGCAGGTATCTCCAGATGCCTGCATCGTTTTATACTAGCTTAAGCTTATATCTATTTGGGATTTATATTTAGAAGAGCTTTTTTATTACTTATTGTCGTATCTGCCTGTAAAAAGCAGTTTCCCTTTCTGTGTATATTGTTCTACGAAATCACCTTTGTGGGAAGTGTACATATTTCTGTCATGTTCATATTGTTTCCATAAATCAAGTTTAAGCCGTTCATATTCTTTCGCAATAGCTGTATTTGTTTGAAGATAATCTCTGAAATACAATTCATCATTATCTCCCTCATAACATAAGTGTAGATGAAATACCCGTTCGGCAAATCCTTGTAATGTATAACCTTTATTGAAATCAATGCGACTGTCGTTCTCTGCCATGCAGATATAGCCGCATCTTTCAATTGTACCTTTCAAATCGACGACTTTTTCTTCTCTTGGGATTTCCACAAGTATATCTATGGTAGGCTTTGCCCAAATTCCTTTAATTGCTGTGCTACCTATATGGCTAATACGTTCAATACAGGGAAGTCTCTCTTTCAGCAACTCCGCTTCTTCCTTATACCAATCTGCCCAATAGTCTTGGTGTGCAGTCAGGGTTATGGGGAATAATTGCCAAAGCTCGTCTAATGATAATTCAGTTAATTTCTTTTGTTCCATATCATGTGGCAATTGTTATTAATAATAAGTGACATAGCTATATAGATAAATTACAGCCAAAAATCAATTAATTCTTTTATTTCCTATTTCATTATCAACATTCTTTTTTGTATTAATGTTTTATGCTGATAATGGTTAGCAGGGAACGGCTTGTCCGTTATCCTGCGTTGTTAGCATTATTTTTTTTGTTTCATCCATTGTAAAAGTAAATTTTCAATCTCTTTTACACCTGTTTCCTTAGCCAAAGCAAGAGGGGTGCTGCCGTTACTATCTTTTATATCAAGGTCTGCATGATATTCTAAAAGCAACTTCACCAGTTCTATGTTATTATTGGCAATGGCTTCCATAATCGGATATATTTTATAGGTGTCGCATGGACTTTGGTAACCATTTACGTTAATGCCATGCTCCAGCAAGATATGGGCTAACTTTACGTTAGACAATTTGCAGGCGTATGTCAGGAGCGTAAGTCCATACTCATCGCTATATACTCTATCGTTTATGTCCTTGTATCTGGTAAGGGCATATTTTAGTACATCTTCTTTGTCAAAGTAGATTGCCGTATAGAGTATATCAAACTCGTAACAATCGTTACCCATTGCCATAGGTTCATCTTTTGCTGCCAGCAACTGTTTTATGGTTTCCACATCATTGTTGCGGCAAGCAACCCCTAACGGATAAAGCTGGTAGGTTGCATCCCGTATAGTATCTTGCAGCAATGGGCTTGCTTTCACGCTATCCAAACTACAAAAAAGCGTTGCAAGAAAAAGTAATGTCCAATTTATTATTTTCATATTAACTTTTCTAAGTCGCATGTTAATGCTAATGGTTAGAAAGGAGCATCGTCAGATGCTATCTTTCGTTGTTAGCAACCTATTTGAAATAATTAATCAATTTATCGTTATTAGGAATATTCCCAGTATGCCACAAATGGATTTGTGACTTTATTACCTTCAATTTTTCCATAAACATATATACAGCCAGCCATGAAAACAGAAATATCTTTCATGCAAATTTCGTTGATTTGAAAGATGAAGCTATTTCCATCTTTAACCACTTTACCATCATTATCTAATCCCCATTGAATAGGCATTACATTACCCCCAAATTTGATTGCACAATTTTTTTCAGGCATATCTTTTTCTGTACTCATTTCGTATATTGAATAAATTTCATCTATTTCGGGGTGTTTATATCTATCACTTTTGCTTTGACTACTTAATTCATGTTCAACCAACAACAATTTACAATCGGGATATGTGTTATATTCCAATGCAACATCAAATTCCGGAGTGAAAATAGATATTTGCTTGTTGGGATTTAAAGGGTTTTGAAATGTTAGATAAAAATAGAGATTATCTTTGTCCGATAAATACTTATCATCAAAACAAGCTGGAGCATTTCCACCAACCCAACCAAAGCAGTCTTTTTGGTATTCACCAATGCCGTAGTATATTGCATTTTCTCTTGTTTTAAGTATTCTTTCTATATCCATAATAACGATAATGATTTGATTGGTTGCTAATGGGTTGCAGCTTGCCGCCGTTAGGCGGAACAGGTGCATGTTATGTGCATTTACTTCCAAAATTGTCCTGCAAGTGTTTCTCTAAATATCGGCTTACAACTCCCCATCCTTCGTTATCAGGGCAGTCATAGTACCATAGTTCTGCTGCAATGTCATCCAGTTTGCGGATAGTATCTGTATCTCACAAGGTTGTTATTTTCTAATCTACTATCTCACTATTTATATACGCAAAATCATGTATTGCTGTAATTCTGGAACTATGTATTGATACAACAAATCCATTAATATCTAATGCGTTGAAAAGTATATAATGATTGTTGAAAATTAATCCTATACCTATCAAGTTTTTCTTTTCATCAGTAAATAGTTCCACTTTCAATACACATCCATACTCGCACTTAGAATGTGAAAAAACAGTAAACTTATCCTCTTCTTCAATATCAAAATAACACTCTATCTTGTCAGCTATTTTTGTTGTTATATGTCCACTATTAGAATCTAATACAATATAGAAATTGTCAAACTGTAAATATATCCACCAATACATTGGACTAAACAAATAAAAATTCTCTTGTTTCTCCGAATAACCGGAGACGATTATATCTTTTAATTCGTAATTTATAATATCTCCAAACATAATTGCTTTTCTTATAAATTGATATATCTACTTTAACATATTTCACATCGTTATTGCACATAATGGTTAGCAGGGAACGGCTTGTCCGTTATCCTGCGTTGTTATCAACCTGTTCTAACCTCAAAGTTTATCAGACCGCTTAAATCTGCCGATTGTTTGCGTGCTAATATCAATGTATGGAAGTGTTTTGACTATCTCAATATTTTCAAAGTTCTCACTTCCACCCATTGCCAATAGAAGGGAATACCCGAAACATTCATCAATGTTAGGCGTTCCGAGTTTCTCTTGTATTACAGGATAATTTTCTAAATCAAACCAACCTTTCAAGAAACTTTGATTGAAAATTATTTTATTCAGCAGTAATATGAGATTATCAGGGAGTATTAAATACGTTCCGTATCTGACATTCAGATAAACGATGTAGTTATTCAGTTTCGGATTCTTTACGTAGGCAAAGACATCACCGAAAGCCGTACACATGAATGGCAGAAACGATTTATCATAGTCCATGACATAACAAGAGTTTAGCACTTCTTGGTAATCGGACGGATTTATGATTTTAAGCATCCCGTCACAATAACTGCCCAACCCAACTTCTTGCCATAAAGTAGTCAGTTCGGGATAAGACAAATCGGCATATTTAGCAATAAAGGTATCATCTACTGCTTGCCTGATACTATTGAGGTTCTTTTCTAAAAATTTCTCGTACATATTTGTGCGCTTTATGGTTGATAATGGTTTGACGGGGAACGGCGTTAGTCCGTTATCCCGGCTTGTTAATATTAAATTTATGTTTCCTGATAGATTGTTTCAGAATATAATTCTGTCGAAAGAATAATAGATTTTAATTCTCCATTAGGCTTATAATCAAATGAATGTTGTAACGTATCCTGTTCAATATCATTTCTATCAAATTGTCTTATAACTATTTTTTGTAGGCGGTCATTTTCATAAAAATATGTTTCTTCTCTACTTCCACGAGAACCCTTTGAATACATTTTCTCTATTTTACCATTACTTCCATATAGATAATATCGGACATTTACAATACGTTTGCTATTATCATATGCAATAGTTTTCATGAGTTCCTTTTCATAAATGAAAAAGGTGTAATAGAATTGATTTTTAAGTTCCAAGCCCTCTCGGATTTCTATAATTTGATTTTTTACATCGAAATAATAAGTAAATAGGTTATTAGTTGTTTTGAGAGAAGTTACATTTCCAACTATTTTCCCTTGCTTAAACCTGTTTCTTTGATAAGAATAAGGGGATATTTCGTAGAACTCACCTTTGTAATTCTCTTCCCTTACAACATTCTTATCAATTTCTCTTTTCAATTCATCAAACATATTTCTCAATGAATTAAAATCATCTTTCAATTTATCAGGTATCATAGTGTTTCCTTTTAATATTAATGCGTTAATAACCACACTTCATGGTGTAGTTCCTAATCTCTATTATTCTCATATATTTACTACCTGCTAGTTTCATATTATTAGTCCTTATCGATAGGAAATGAAAGTAAGTCATCAATCATTCTGCTTTGAATCTCGGTCACCCCATTTCCCCAAAGTAAAGCTAATCTTTTGATAGCTTTAACTCCCTGTTCTTGTAATTTGGGTGAGAGACGCCCAGTGATTTTTATTTGTCCAAAGGCAGTAGCGTAAGTCACCATGTCGCTTTGTGTCATATCCATTTCTTTCTTTGAAGCTAGTTTTTTAACCACTTCGGGGTCAAGACTTTCAACAGGAATATATTCCATGCCCCAGTCGTGTTCTATCAGATACTTGGGATAATCAAGAAAGTTGAGTTTGGGATTTTTTCTGATCGTTTCTTCAAGAGAATCTAACGTATCACTTCCCTCATCGCTACCAAAAGGTGCTTCTTCGTCTACGCAATCATAATAGAGTTCTTCCGTGAAGTGTTCGGTAAATCGGGGATGAGAAGTTTTGGGGTGCAAACCATATTCTTCGGAATCAATATAAAATCTGTGCATGAAGTCGAAGTTGGCGTCTTCTACATATCCTTTTTTCTTTTTCGAGTGAATAAGTTTCTCTGCTTGTTTCAGGCATTCTTCTTCTGTATCGAAGTCTTTGATTTCAAATTTACCGATACTGTCGAACTTACCATAATTTACAGCAAAATCACAGCCACTATAATCAATCCACCAAAATTTATGAGATTTCTCATCTTTATAAATAAATGCTCTTTTCATAATATTGTGTGTTTATTGTTGGGAGAGAGTAATGTCTCTACTATACACAAAAGTAGGAAAACTGTTGAGTTATCACCTATATGTCTTCGTATTTCTTCTGTATTTTTACAAAATAAGTCTTGTTTATTCATTTTTTACTGTTTTTTCGAGAAAACAGCAAAAAAGTTTGAGTTACGCAAAAAGGTTGCGCACCACTACGCCTATCTTTGTCGAAGAAATAAGAAAACAGGTCAAGTACGGGTTACTTCAACACACTCTTTAAGGTAGAACATTACCAGTACGATTATCTGTTTTCCTGTTTCGTAAAGGGGCAGTAGCTCAGTGGGTAGAGACGGTCGTCGGTTCGACTCCGGCCTGCTCCACAAAAAAACAAATATAGAGGTAGGACAGTAGCTTCGGGATTATCTGAAATGAGGTCAACCGGGGCTTACTTCTTAACGGTGGATATTGCTGGTTCGAATCCGGCCTGTTCTACCTCTTTTTATCAACTTAAGGTCAAGGAAGACTTACTTCAACACTGCAGGAATGCTCCATTGATTCACAGTCTTCCGATTACCTTACTTAAAACACAATGTATGAAAAAAGATTAGTTGAAAGTACCTATCAGTCTAATTGTTGATCTCTATTGAAACGATACAGGTATCTCCGGATGCTTGCTTTGTAGATTGAAGTGCTGTTTGTTATTGTTATCAATATCGTATATCCGCGTGTTTATTATCTTTTCTTGATTTAAATTTGCCTTTTCCCTGTCATATCCGTAACTTTGTAAACTAAAGAATCCGATATGAATCAGGAGTTATTAGTAACAAAGCCGATACAATTCTATTCTCCGTAGATGCGCTTTCGGTGGTAAGAATTAGGATAGCCGGGAAACGAATTGTCAGGCTATTGAGAAAGAATGTACGATTAAGAATACAAACTAAAAATAGTGGCATAAATGATAACTTCCTGTATAGCAATAATATTCGGTTTTCGCTTTTTCGGCAGAGGATTGCATGAAATCTCCGGGGAAGAAATGGCGATTATTGCATTTTTCATGTTGTTTCTGTTTGTTCCGTGCCTGTGGCTTGTCAGGTATTTAAAAGATGACGAAATAGATTCAAACAGACAGGATAAGCTGGTGGAGATACATATTGCCCTGACCATCGTTCTGACTGTTGCGGGTGGTGTCTTTTCCCGGATGTCCGTACTTGTCAATAAGTGGATAGACGAACAACCGTTCATTGTTGCAGCTTACATAGCGTTGGCACTTAGTGTTTTTGGTGTCGTTATTGGCAAAGCTATTGATTTTTGGGTATATTATTTGAAGAAAAGAATATTCTAAAACAGTATGATAGAGTACATGAATATTCCGGTTTTGGTTTGTGTCTCCCTGTTAGGGGTGGGGGCTTTTGTTATGATAGTAGGCTCGCTATTGAAAAAGCAGTGGGCTACGGATGGGAAAAAGACTTCGTTATCCATTTACCTTTTATATCTTTTCGCAATGTCAGGTTCCGGCTGGACATGGTATAATAGCATACATAAAGCCCGTGCGTTGGCAGAAGGCAATCGATACACTTTAGCCACTTATGAAAAAGTGTCGGGTGTCATTAAAGGGGGACATAAGGTACGCCAGTTCGGTTTTTATGTGGATGGAGTGAAATATAATACTACAACGACATATCCCAAATTTTTGGGTGTCAGCAATCCTTTGCGTATTATAGTGAGGTATGCCGTCAGCAACCCTGAATACAATAAGGCTTTGGGGGACGAGTTTGTCCCCACATGGGTACTGTCCCCACCGGAAAGAGGTTGGAAACAATACCCGCCTGCTATTCATTGGGAAGGTGCTGTGCTGGATTCTGTTTATATGCAATCATTACAGGGTAATAATTAAACCGATGACGGTAAGTGCCGTATATACGCAGTTGATATAAAATGCAGCCATCAACAGCCAGGGGATATATTCCGACTTTTTGAATAAAGATGCAGGCTGGATGATTAGCAAAGTAAGAAAAAGAACAATGCTAAAACCGACCTGACTCATCAGCAACCATTGCGGATATTCCGTAATGACAGCCGCAGACCATGCTTGGAGCAAGGGAGTTATATTTTGCAGAAATACGTGAGCCGCAAAATATCCTAGAGAAGAAATGGCTTCTTTCCTCTGCCGTAGGAGCACATTGATAGTATAAACGCCTATTCCGGCTTGTCCCAGCAGTATGGATAACTGGAAAAAGTCGAAAATCCAATAGATGAGATTGCTGGTAGTGCCATCGTTGGCAAAATAATCATAGAAACAGAGTGAGGACACGCAACTTGTTGCGACCAATCCTGCACAGACAAATGAAATGATTCTTTTATTCATTGTATTCAGCATAATAAATCGGAACTAAAGCCCTGTACTTACTTTCTTTTTACACCTTTCCCGATAATTGAATCCGCAGCTACGCATCCTTGCGAACGGCTGTCAATCGAGCCGCCCCTGTAATCCCCCGCAACGAAGTAGCTGCCCGCCGGGACGACAACCGCAGTCGTGGTAGCCGTTGCCGAATCTATGGGTACAACGCTTTTACAGATGTTCACCTTCATGCCATTGGGCAGACTTTCGCAATACTCTTCACATTCATCTTCTTCATAGAAAAGTTTCCGTATGAATACCCATTCACACTTTTTGCCGTTCACGATACATTGCTGATCCTGAAAGCGGACAGTATCGCCCGGTAGTCCGACAATTCGTTTAAATGCCCTTTCCTGAAAGCCGGGAATGTATGAATGATATGCGATTACGTCCCCATAAGTCAGAGAATCCACCGGAATAAGATTTACTATTTCACCCACTTGATAGTTCGGGTACATTCCGGCACTGGTCAATTCAACTTTTGGGTTACATGCCGCCAATATCAATAGCATGACAAGCAAATACAATAACTTTTTCATAAGATTGATTTCATTCATCCAGAAAATCATCATTACTTAGATAATACTCAATAGCCTTTATACAATCTTTGTATAATGTTTTGGGATTCAATTTATATTGAAAGCTCAATATATCCTTAAATGTTTCAACATCGACCAACGAACTCATGCCCAAATCGTATGCTTGTTTGGGGACTTCACCATCTTCTGTTTCCACATATCCATCCTCTTCTTCCGATTTAATGACTAAATATTTGCCATTCTCCAAGTTCTCTGTTTCAATAACACTTTTTGAGCAATAGATATAAGCGTCACATGGTATTGCTTTATAAGCATTGATTAAATCTCCGATAGTTCCAAATTCTTTCATATATACTAATATTAATACATTATTTTTTTTCTTTCAGATACTTTTCCAATGCAATATACACTTCTTTCCGATAACTGACAAAAATAGTTTTATCTGTTTGGGACGAATTTTTCTTTTTCCCGTCATAGTGCGGAATATTGGATAAAAACAGGCTATACGAGAAAATCATGTTCTCCTCTATTTTACGGGAAGGTTTGAATGACTTGGCAGGTATGTAAGAATAAATACCCTCTTTACAACGGTAGGGCTTATACATTTGCACAACTCCCCACGAGTTTATCTCATCCACCTGGATGCTTCTTTTCCCGAACAGGCTTCGTGCTTCTATTCTATCTTCGCAAAGCAAAATCTTACTGGGTAGTGCCCAACAGATTAACAGGATAGACAAAGATATGGGTAACAGGAAAATAAAGAGGACTTTATTCTCACTTAAATTGGCTACACATAAAAAGTAGATCATAAATGCACAGAATATACTACATATGACAACTCCTGCCCAAACAAACTTATTTGTAGGGTAAATCCAGAATATCTTTTTCCCGGAATCCTTATCTCTCATTTTATCATTATTCTTTTATATTCTCCTTATACCCTCTAAGGCACTATATCGTAAATGGTCTGATCGTTATTCTTGAAAATGGTTTGTTCAATCAATTTTCCAACATGAACGATGCTGTCAATATCTGCATTGACTTTCAGGCTTAGAACCGGAGCAAATTTCACATGATCGTAATCTATGGGCGTGTTGTTATAGGTCGTTTCGATAATTGGGTAATTATGCTCTTTGGCAAACTGCTTCAATGTATCCAGATAGGGAAGTTGGTCTTTGCTCATGGCTTCAAAATCAATGTAGAACTTTCCGTTATCCTGCATGAAATAGATACAATCCACACCATTAGCACAGATACCCGTAAAATCATATTCCGTTCGTCCTGCCTGTACGTTTTTCAGCACGCCCGACAACTTATCCATTGTAATCTGTGCGGCTACCGGAATATAAGGATTTATACTCTCACTCTGCGTAGCTCGCTTGTTTCCATATCCACATCCCAGTAAACTCAGAATAGAGGCAAGTATTCCCATCGTTATTATTTTAAAGTGTTTCATATTCAAATTACTTTTATGATTTCATCTATTTCATTGAAGTAGACTGCAAATATACGTTATGTGCTTCAATCCTATACTCTGATTTTTATCATATATATTCTGATAACGTCTGGTGGCTAATCAACCATCAGGTCGATTCATCCGCTTGTTTTCTGTATTATTTTATTTCTAAACAATATGTATGACACCAATAAACAAAGTAAAAATGGTATTGTAGTATCATACAAGCACATTGTTCCAGAAAATAAAATCATCAAAATAGGGATAAGAAAAAATGATAGAGAACTATACAGTATACTGTTTCTAACTCTTGCAAAGCAGTTCAAGAACAAAGTGATTGCTCCGATAGATAATGCCAAAATTCCCAAAATTGACCAAGCCAATGCCATGCCTCTATAAGAAGTATCCATATCTGGTACAGGTTTTATGTTTTGAGTCCTTAGCCAAAGAATACCCGTGGTACACAATAGGCTAATACATAATATTCCAAACCATATTTTCAATAATAGTTTGATTATATAGTATTTCTGTTTCATTTTTCGTTTATTTATTATCAAGTTAATGTCCGGTGGCAGCATTTTAATTCGAGCTATCTTTCATCATTATTCGTAGTTGTTTTTGTGTAGGTAATGTTTTCCATCCTTTATCTGGTGCTTTTAGAGTAAACCAAGATGGTACGCTGTCTAATATAAGATGTCGGTCGGGGGCTTTGGCTAAGAATGTTACAAAGTAACGGGTTCCGATTGGAGTGTTTTTACTCTCGGCAAATGATATAAAAAAACTTCCTTCATATAAAGTCTTATTATATATAAATTCATATTTTGCACTTTGCCCTCTATAAGCAGAACCGTATTTGACAAGAGTTACGATAGAATATATGCCATCCTTTCTTACATTGTTGTTTCTAATTGTTGAGACAGCATACAATAGAATGAATACTACAATAGGGATTATAAATTTTAAAATCTTGGTTTGCTTAATCATATTTATTGCTATTCTATATACTTTCATTTTTTTACTCTGTTGGTAATGTTATGCGGCTTGCCGCCGTTAGGTGGCACAGGTGCTTGTTAGCTGCACTTTTCCAATTTATAAATAAGCCCTTTTATTGTACTTGCAATTAATATTTCTTTATCATCAGGAGAGAAGGAAATATTACCATAGCCGATATTCGATAATTCAGCCAATATTTCCATATTAGGGAACGTACAAAGTTTTAGATTATTATCTTGATATAAGGCAATCATCTTGTTGTTATGCGAAAGTTGTATATCCAAACAGCCTTGTTGGTGTTTAATCGGCAGTTCTATATTCAAGGGCAAAATGCGAAAAGCAAGATTGCCCTCTTCTGTAAAGTATAACACTTGCTCTAAATGTTCACTATACAGAAAATTTGCATCGTCCAAATCACAGAATGTTTGTTCAAATGTTCTGTTGTCCATATCAAACCAAAGATAGAAGTACCTATTCTTTTCACTTGTCCCTTCGTTCGGTTTGCGAAACCCATCAATGAAGTATAATTGGCGTGAAGGGATATAACGTATTTGGTTATACACTTCTCTCATATCTTCACGAAATCTTGTTTCCTTTCCGTTTTCAATATCATAAACCGATATATAGCCGTATGGAAAATCATACCCCAAATTAATGATATACTTATTATCATGTGAAATACAAGCGTCACCATCACCATTTGAACTGCCTACTTTCGGTTTGAGTTTGCAACGGATTGACATAGTTGCCAAATCATACACAACAAGTTTACGATCATTATCTTTTGCCAAGAGCAAGTTGCTGTCATTTGAAAAGAAAACAGAAGCATTGCCTACTTCTTTGAATTGTGCTAAATGCTTATATGTTTCATTTTCAAAGATGTTTATCTGACTACTGTTAACTTGTGCAATCAAATGTTTATCGTTCGACATCTTTAGAAAATATGACTTCTTAAAAGTTTGTATCAGTTCCATATTCATTATTTTTTTAATTGGCAGCTAATGTTTGACAGCGTTCCGCTTATTCAGTCGGTTTGCTGTTTGTTATCGGTCTATTTCATTACACCTAAAATTTTTTCAAGTACTTCTTCCGGCTTATACCGCAAACTGTCAAATACAGTTTCTTGATATAGCATTTCACGAATAAGCGAAGGTTCTGATAATTCCATGTTTTTTTCCAATAACGGAACATAATAATCGTGTGACAGAACCCACCAAAGTTCATCTTCAGGAAAAGCCTTAACTTTATATTCGACATAATTCTTAGAATGTATTCTTTGTATGATTTCAAGAAGTTCGTCACACGATAATGGAATATGGAGTAATGGTGGAGTCCCTATTGAAAGCCTAAGAGCAACCATACAAATAGAGTCATCTTCCATATATTCAGAAAGAATATCTTTAGTAATAACTTTGTGAGTTAATTCAGAAATTTTCTTTATTATATTCAAACATTTATTGTCCTTTTCACTATCATACCCACGTAGTAACCTCGATATTTGCGGACATATTTTTTCTATTTGAATAATTTTAGGTTCTATTTCTTCTCGTAGTTTCATAAACTTTTTCTTTTTATTGTTTGACCGATAATGGCTTGCAGCTTGCCGCCGTTAGGCGGAACAGGTGCTTGTTAGCAATGTTTTTTGTTTCACCACGGTCTTTGATTTGGAATAGACTCCACTTCACCAGTATATATATGGACATAGTAGAAGACGCCCTCCCAGTTATATGCCTCTATCTTTTTCTCATCATAAAGTATTATGTTCATAAAGGGGGAGTCGACGTTTGGTCTCACATCTTCTATCTGCCAAAGAATCTCTCCATCAATATTTTCGCCTGTGATGTTCCTGTTGTACCTTTGTTTAACAGGTGGCGTGTATAGCTTGATGATAATATCTCCGCATGCGATCTCTTTTCGCACCTCTAAATCTTTTATGTTTATATCTTCCATTTTATTATTGATTTATTGCTAATGTCTATCGGCTAACTAACTTTTCGGAAGTTAAGCCGTTTGTTAGCATTTATTTTTACTTTATCATGATGTTTTTATTGTTGATTTTGATATATTGTTTCCCAATTAAATACTCCCTAATTCATACTGTATATATTTAAGATTATTAGGCTCTAACTTTTGATTATTTAAAAACGCTTGTCGATACTCTTTTAATGTAGAACGATTAGGGGCACTATATTGATCTTCTCCAGTATTTGTATTTTCCCACATACAAACAGGGCAAATATCAAATATTTCCATTTTTCTATATACTTTATAGTTACAACATGGACAACAATATCCTAATAATGACACCGGCTTATCAATTAACTCAATATGAATATTATATAAAGCAAAGAAAATCTCTTCAATGTATTCATTAGTAACTAAATCATTATATGAAAATCGATCAAGTATATACTTATTATTACTATATTTTTGAATCTCTTTAAAATCCAAACTGTTGCTTTTGTCTTATACTTTTACTTTGGAATTATAATCAGATATTATATCTGCCTTTTCTTCATTTGATAAATGGAGAAGATGGTGGTATTTTATTAACCTAATAGCTTCTTTTCTTTTTAATTGGATCATTTTCTCAGTTTATTTTCAATGCTAACGTTATGCTAACAGCGGTCATTTAATGTTTCGCTGTTGTTTTTTCTAAGTATTTAATTAAATCTCTTCTTCTAAAATATCGTCCAACAGGCTTTTAATTTTGCTTTTGTAAGTGTTTGCTATATGGACGTACATCGCTGTTGTTTTTATATTCTTTATTTCATCAGTCATATTATCTATATTATATGACTACCTATAAGTTGTCTCCTTGTCTATCCAATTACAATATTTGATAAATTTACACTATATGCTATAATTTCTTATTCTGACTTTTAATGTTTTGTTTATCAGTAAATTATATTCATATTGTTTTGCTGTATATAATTATGCCTCTAAAGATACGGTTTTGTCTAATTATTCACAAAGGAATCTGTTAGTTTTTTCCTTTATCCTATACAATTTCATCCTTTGGCAGCCAATAACTTGCTTTACACTTATGAAAGCCAGTTCGGTGTAGTAGAGACAATGGCACGTATCGAACAAACATTGAAAAATATGGGAATCCCAGTATTTGCGAAATTCGACCACGGCAAGAATGCTCAAGATGTGATGGCGACAGAATATGGGCTTGATAAAGAATCGGTGATTGGAAAGATGCAGAAGTTGCTGGAAAAGATTGTTATTCAATCGGCCAGCGTTTATTAAACAAGAAATATAAAACAAGATACTTTATATTTTAAATTCATATAGAGAGTGTCCCCTTTTCCGAAAAAAAGTTTGAGTTACGCAAAAAGACTGCGCATCACTGCATCTATCTTTGTCGAAGAAACAAGAAAACAGGTCAAGTACAGGTTACTTCAACACACTCTTTTAGGTAGAACATACCAGTACGATTATCCGTTTTTCCAGTTTCGCAAAGGGGCAGTAGCTCAGTGGGTAGTTACGGTCGTCGGTTCGATTCCGGCCTGTTCTACCTCTTTTTTATAAACTAAGGTCAAGGAAGGCTTACTTCAAAACCGCAGGAATGCACCATTGATTCACAGTCTTCCGATTACCTTACTTAAAAAACACAACGTATGAAAAAAGATTTGTTGAAAGTATCTATCAGGCAACATGCAATTTATTTGCCAGCGATAGAAGGAACAGAAAAGCGCGAAGCATTGACTTCGACTACTGTAACATTGGTTGCTCAACTTCGAAAAGTGGGGTATAGCTTATCCGAAGAGTTGCTGCATGCTGTCAATCAGTTGTATCCGGCACAACAGGTGGAGATTCTTCAGGTGATGAAAGAAGTATTGGGCGTGTCACTCAACTGGGCTCCATTGGTGAAAGGTTGGGATACACCTACCGGAGAAACACGTTTGGATCATTGGATTACATGGCTTGCTAATATGTTCAATAGTAAGAAAGGTGTGAAACTATCTTGCGGACACGTGATTCCTGATAATACATTCCCCTTGGAACGATACAACGGTTGTCCGTTCTGTGGAACTCCGTTTGAAACGGCATCTACAGAATATTTCGGACAAGCCAGTAAACTGAAAGTGTTGGAACTTTGGCAGGAAAAAGAGCTGAATGTTTTCTTTGCTGACTTGCTGGAATCACGTACGGCTCTTGATGCAACACAAGCGGACAGCTTGAAAATCTTGCTGGCTGAACTTCCGTTGCCGGCAGTCGGAATCAAGATGAAAGAAACTCTGATGCTGGTGATCGACACACTGGTAGAGCAGGATAGGGCACAGGAAACGCAGATTTATTTCTCTGCTCCGAATGATATATTGCGTTATTTGTGGTATAAGAAAACCGGATTCTTGCAAATCATAGAGCCAAAGACCCTCATTCGTAAAGCGGGTAGAAACAATGCACATCTGTGCAATGCTTTGGATAAAAGCCGTTCGGCTGCCCAGGCAAAGCGGGAAGAATTAAAACTGAAATATACCCGTCGCGAGTGTAAAATGGTGGCTCTTTGGTTGAACAATTTGGCGATGACACCGGAGAAGTCTTGTGAAATGATGCATTCGAAAAGGGAAATGTGGGTACGTATGATACGTGCATTGCGTTTGGCGGAATATGCTCGTAAACCGGGATTCGAAAATTTGAAAGAGTTGATGGACGTATTCTACTGTCAGGCATATACAGTTTGGCAGGGAGAAGTGGAACGTAGCCGTTTGAAAGCAGATGCGGCACAGACATTCGCTTTGTTGAAGCAACGTCCGGGTATGTTTGCACGTTCCTTGTTTGCCAATATGCTTTGGTTCGGTCCGGAAGAGACGTTGGCGGCATTTAAAGAAGTCGTTCATTTGTTACCGGCTCGTTTGGTGGTCACTTTGGGTATGTATGCGGAGAGTTACTTTGAGCAAGGACATAAGAGAATGGTGAAGCCTTTGGGTGGTAATGCGCTTTTGATAGAGCCTCACTATTTGGTGAGTCTTTATATGGAAGACCAGCTTAAAGAAATGGTGAAAGAGGTACAGGATTTGTGTAAAGAGGTTGTTGCTGCCCGCTTTGCTAATGCGGGAGCCGGAAGTGGAAGCGCAAGTATGTATATTGATCCTATGTTGTTTCATATTCCATTGTCTATCGGCGACCGTAGCGAAACGGTTCAGGATACTTCCTGTGCCTTGCAGGGTACACGTTTCCCGGTGGAAGGAGATAAAGTTCGATTGTTTATGCAATGGGGAAAAGGACTTCCGGCACAGCATCTGGATATGGACTTGAGCTGTCATATCGCTTTGCCCTCAACGACAGAAGTATGTTCCTACTTCAATCTGAAAGCTATTGGTGCTAAACATAGCGGAGATATCCGAAGCATCCCCGACAAGAAAGGTACTGCCGAGTATATCGAATTGGATTTGAATGAGTTGGATCGTGTAGGTGCGCAATATGTTGCTTTCACCTGCAATGCGTATAGTAATGGGGCTATCTCTCCTAATCTGGTGGTAGGTTGGATGAACTCCGCTTACCCGATGAAAATATCGGAGAGAAACGGAGTGGCTTATGACCCTTCTTGTGTTCAGCATCAGGTGCGAGTTTCTCAAAGCGTGCAGAAAGGACTTGTTTTCGGAGTCCTGAAAGTGAAGGAACGGGAAGTGGTATGGTTGGAAATTCCTTTCGGCGGACAGACGGTTCTTTCTTTGGATACACAGACTATTGAAAAGTATCTGGATAAACTGGAAGCCAAAACCACTGTGGGCGAACTGTTGGCAATCAAAGCACAAGCACAGGGTTTGAAGTTGGCTGATACACCGGAAGCCGATGAAGTATATACCCGTGAATGGGCATTGAATACGGCTGCTGTGACTAAGTTGCTGTTAGGTGATTAATTTCTGGCGGTTAACTGAATCTTTTCTTCCTAATATTTATAAGTTGTATTGCGATAAAGTATATCTTTGTATGCAATAAATTAATCGTCTGACTATAGTTGTTTTTTCGTCTAACTATAGTCAGACGAAAGAATAACTATAGTCAGATGCAAATTATACTATAGTCAGACGAATAAATATATGCTAGTCAAGAACTAATGATTGGTATAAGAGAGATTAAATATCAGGCAAGAAAATGATAAATGATAATCAATAAAATATAGCTGCTTATGAGTGCGTATTATGATTTGTATGAGACACCGGACGTTCAGAATACCGGCGAGAAGCAACCCCTTCATGCGCGGATAGTTCCGAGCGGGACTTATTCCCAAAAAGAGTTTATAGAACGTGTGTCACGTTATCAACATTTCCCCCAGAATATGGTTGACGGGGTGTTGGGGGCTGTAATAGATGAACTTGGTAGTCTCTTGGCGCGTGGCTATATTGTGGAGCTTGGAGAGCTGGGACATCTTAGTGTCTCTTTGAAATGCACTCAGAAGGTAATGACTAAAAAAGAAATCCGTTCCGAATCTATCTGTTTTGACAATGTACACCTGCGTACCTCCAAAAATTTTAAATTGAAGGTAAGACGGGAAATGAGACTTGAACGTGTGCCCAAATCGGGACGGACTGTCAGTAAAACGGAGATACCTATCGAGCAACGTCTTCAAATGTTACAGGAGTTTCTGAAGAAGAATGGAGGAATCACCCGCATAGAATACAGCAGACTGACAGGAGTAGCCCGGCTGAAAGCTGTTGATGATTTGAATACTTTTATTCAGGAGGGAAAACTGCGTAAGAGAGGGGCGGGAAGGAATGTGTTTTATGTATGGAAACAGGAAGAATAATATTATAATAAGTAATTGTCCTTCTTTTTGCTAACAATTTTGTACCTTTGTTTGTATATAGAGAAAATAGTAAGATTATGGCAAGAATAACTATTCCTTATGCAGTAGCGGATTTCATAGATTTGCGTGAACGTGGTTTTTATTATGTTGATAAGACTGATTATATTCCTAAATTAGAGGATTATAATGCTCCTGTATTTCTCCGTCCCCGTCGTTTTGGAAAAAGTTTGTTGGTTTCTACATTAGCTTGCTATTATGACCGTACAAAAGCGCATCGGTTTGAAGAACTGTTTGGGGGAACCTGGATAGGTAACCATCCGACAAAAGAGCATAACAGTTATATGATTATTCGCTACGATTTTTCGAAAATGGTAATGGCGGATACTATTGAAGGGTTGGCTCAAAACTTTAATGATTTGAACTGTGGCTCGGTAGATGTGATGGTAGAGCATAACAGAGATTTGTTCGGTGATTTTCAGTTTACTACTCGGGGAGACGCTTCCAAAATGTTGGAAGAAGTTCTTAATTATGCCCGTTCTCATGAATTTCCAAAAGTTTATCTATTGATTGATGAATATGATAACTTCACTAATCAGTTGCTTACAGCATACAACGATCCGCTTTATGAGGAAGTGACGACGAATGACAGTTTTTTGCGTACTTTCTTTAAAGTGATAAAAGCCGGAATAGGTGAGGGGAGTATCCGTACCTGTTTCTGTACAGGTGTATTACCTGCTACGATGGATGATTTGACCAGTGGATATAACATAGCAGAGATATTGACTCTTGAACCTAATTTTCTGAATATGCTCGGGTTTACATACGAAGAGACAGAGACATACTTGCGTTATGTACTTGACAAATACTCCACAGGACAGGAACGTTTCGATGAAATCTGGCAGCTAATTGTGAGCAACTACGATGGTTATCGTTTCCGTCCCAATGGTGATCGGTTGTTCAATGCTACTATCCTGACTTATTTCTTCAAGAAGTTTGCGGCCAATGCTGGTAGTATTCCCGACGAACTGGTAGATGAAAATCTACGTACCGATATTAATTGGATTCGTCGGCTTACCCTTTCACTGGATAACGCGAAAGCGATGTTGGATGCACTGATTATTGATGATGAGTTGCCTTATAATGTAGCCGACCTTTCAAAGAAACTTGATAAACAGAACGTTTTTGATATAAGATTTTATTCTATCATTTTGTTTTATTGGGGTGTAATAACTTTAAAAGATAAATATTACATGACTTTTCCTAATAAAACAATGCGTAATGTTCTATTGTTATAGTTTTGTAATCCTTACTTGGACATTGAAAGAGATGTAGTATCTAGTTTAAAAACAGGTTCCTAAATAGATAGTATTTTTTCTCCATTTTTCAGACATTCTGTTAGTGGAGCTCCCATGTATCTAACGGTAATACCTAAATTGATAATAATTGAAGTTACTCCAAAATTGTTGCAACAATCCTGGCATGCTTCAATTGTAATTCCTGATTGTAGCATTTCCAATACTTCTGTCTGAACTTGTGTATCGTTTGCCACTAATCTTACCGATGCTCCCCAAAGGATTACATTTATATGTTTCCACCAACCTCTGTTTTTAGAGTTTATTACGTACATTGACAACATATTAAAGATCGTATCTTTATTGTCCGTTGTCCACAGGATATTTAACTTGTCGTTTTCATTCATTGTTTTAAATTTAAAATGTTCAATACTGCAAAAGTAGTGAATTAAATTTAGATTTCGTTTGTTACAGATTCTTTAAATAACACATATTAAGCCTGATAATTTGTCCGTTCACTTTCATACGCCTATATTTGTTCCCACTATTCTATATAACCAATAGAGGGAGAATGTATCACGAGAGAAAAATAAGAGCATACATAGCGTGGGTGTTGTTTATGACATTCATTCCTTTCTTTGTAGTGAAGACCTTTCACTATCATGGAAGTGAGGATGAAAAGTCATGTTCTCATGCCGGGCACTCTCACAAGTCATCCGATGATTGTGCGATATGTCAATACTCCCTTTCTTTCTTTACTGAACCCCCACCGGTAGAATTTCATTGTACATTAACGCTCGTGCCTTACGAGCCAATCATTTACCAGGATAAGGTCGTTTGTAAACGGACTTATTCGCATCAACTGCGTGCACCCCCTGTCGCATAATTACATACTCAAATTTACGAAGAAGACAGATTCACTGTAACCTGTCCTCACATTCATTTTACATATTAAATAAAGATTGTAATTGATGCGTATCGGAATTATTTCGGGCGTACTGGGGCTGATTGTAGCCTTACCCGTCCACGCACAGAAATCCGATTCAATCAAGAGTATGCTTTTACCTGATGTTGTGGTGACCGAAACGTACCAGCAACGTCAAGCTAAAAAGTCTGCCCTTACGGTTGATGTAGCAGATCAGGATTTTCTGCGCAAACATTTTACAGGAAACTTCATGCAAGCGATGGAGAATATTCCCGGAGTGCAAGCAATGGATATCGGTTCGGGATTCTCCAAACCGATGATTCGCGGAATGGGATTCAACCGGATTGCCGTATTGGAAAACGGAATCAAGCAGGAAGGACAACAATGGGGAGCCGATCACGGTTTGGAATTGGATGCCTTCAATATAGGAGCGGTCAATGTTTTGAAAGGCCCTTCCTCATTGCTTTATGGTAGTGATGCGATGGGAGGAGTGATAGATGTCGTTCCACCGGCCGTGCCTATGGATAATCGGGTGTTTGGAGATGTCACACTGCTTGGTAAATCAGTCAATGGAACCGTCGGAGGATCACTGATGCTGGGAATCAAAAAAAATGCCTGGTACTCTCACATTCGTTATTCGGAACAGCACTTCGGCGACTATCATATTCCTACGGATTCTATTGTCTACCTGACACAGAGAATCCCCATCTATGGGCGTAAACTGAAGAATACAGCAGGCATTGAACGCAATATCGGACTCTTTACCCAATATCAGCGAAGGGCATATAGAGCGAATTTCTCCGTGAGTAATGTCTATCAAAAGACAGGTTTCTTCCCCGGAGCGCATGGCATACCCGATGCGTCCCGTGTGGAAGATGATGGAGATAGCCGTAATATCGAATTGCCTTATAGCAAAGTGAATCACCTGAAGGTGACCATCCATCAGCAATATGCGTGGGAGAAACTGATCTTGTCAGGTGATTTGGGTTTCCAGAACAATCACCGTGAAGAATGGAGTGCTTTCCATACTCACTATGGCTCGCAACCCGCACCAGAGAAAGACCCCGACAAAGAACTCGCATTTAATCTGAACACCTTCAGTGCTTCAGTGAAAGCTCGTTTTATCGGATCTTCTTCATGGGAACATACATTGGGGTGGGATGGACAGCATCAACGGAATGACATTGCCGGCTATTCGTTTTTATTGCCCGAATATCACCGTTCCACCACCGGAATGCTCTGGCTTACAACGTACAGACCTAACAATGTGCTCTCCGTCAGCGGAGGAGCTCGGTATGACTACGGATACATAAATATTTCTTCGCATGAAGATGTTTACCTTGCCGATTATCTTCAAAAACAGGGATATACCCAGGAACAGATAGACCTTTATAAGTGGAACAGTCACCAGGTGAAAAAACACTATGGTGATTATTCTCTTTCTCTGGGATTGGTATGGACTCCCTCCGACAAGCATCTGGTAAAGGTGAATATCGGGCGTAGTTTCCGCCTGCCCGGTGCGAATGAGTTGGCTGCCAACGGAGTACATCACGGCACTTTCCGCCATGAACAGGGAGATGCCAATTTAAAATCGGAACAGGGCTGGCAACTGGACGCTTCTTATCATCTGAAGTACCGGAGAATTTCTTTCTCCGTCTCTCCATTTGTCAGTTGGTTCAGCAATTACATCTTTCTGCGTCCTACCGGAGAGTGGTCTGTATTGCCTCATGCCGGACAAATCTATCGCTATACCGGAGCGGAAGCACTGTTCGCAGGAACTGAAGCTACCGTAGATGTTGATTTTCTGCGTAACTTCAATTATCGGATTTCCGCTGAATACGTTTACACCTATAATTGTGATGAACATATTCCATTGAGTTTCTCGCCGCCACCTGTTATGCGCAATACATTAACCTGGCAAAAGAACCGGTATATGTTGTATGCAGAATGGCAGAGCATTGCTCGGCAAAATAGAGTGGACCGTAACGAAGACCGTACAGCCGGAGCAAATCTCTTCCATTTGGGCGGATCTTTAAACATTCCGATAGGTGGAAATAATGAAATTGAAATTACCCTGACCGCCCGGAATATATTCAATACCCGATATTACAATCATCTTAGTTTTTACAGGAAAGTTGAGATTCCCGAACCGGGACGTAACTTCCAAATATTAATCAAAGTTCCATTTAAAAAATTACTGAAATGAAAAATAAATTTTATCTCCCAATGGTTAGCCTTTTGGCAACAGTTACTTTCATGTTTTCCTCTTGTGATAATGATGACTCCAGCGATACGATCAAACCTTTGATTGAACTTCATGAACCGGAAGAAGGTCAGGCATTGGAGATCGGAAACGAACATGGAGTTCATTTTGAAATGGATTTGTCGGATGATGTCATGCTGAAATCCTATAAGATCGAAATTCATAGCAATTTCGACCATCATTCACACGGCGGTAATAGTAGGGCTGTGCAGGAAACAGTAGATTTTAGTTTTAACAGATCGTATGATGTGTCAGGACAGAAAACAGCACATATTCATCATCACGATATTGTAATACCAGCCAATGCGACTGCAGGGGATTATCATTTGATGGTTTATTGCACAGATGCCGCAGGCAACGAATCTTATATCGCGCGCAATATTAAATTGAGCAATGAGGTGGAAGATGAAGACCACCATCATAATGAATAGACAACTATATAAAGGAACTGGAATATCTGTTGGCTACAGGACGATAGATAGGCTGTTTTTTGTATAAAGAGTATTTTTTCTTTCGAAAGGTGTAATAGATATTACACCTTTTTTGTTTCCAATCCTTTACTTTTGTGAAAAATTCTATTTCGTATGATGAAGTTTCCAATAATAAATCGACTCTTTCCTTCTTTTAAATGGAAGGTAGCGGCTGTCATCATTGGCGGTGTTATTGTGGGGGGAGGGGCATTGTTTATGTACATGCTCCGGGCGCATACCTATCTTGGAGATGACCCGGCTGCCTGTGTGAACTGTCATATTATGACTCCTTACTATGCAACTTGGTTTCATAGCTCACATGCCCGGAATGCTACCTGCAATGATTGTCATGTACCGCATGAAAATGCTGTGAAAAAATGGACCTTTAAAGGGGGGGACGGTATGAAACACGTGGCTGCATTTCTTACCAAAAGCGAGCCGCAGGTGATTCAGGCTCATGAAGCCAGTTCCGAAGTGATAATGAATAATTGTATTCGCTGTCATACACAACTCAATACGGAATTTGTGAAGACGGGGAAGATTGATTATATGATGTCACAAGTAGGAGAGGGGAAGGCTTGCTGGGATTGCCATCGTGATGTTCCTCATGGTGGAAAAAACTCTCTGTCCGGCACTCCGGGAGCTATTGTTCCTCTTCCGGAATCGCCCGTTCCCGAATGGCTCCGGAAGATGGTGAATCAGAAAGATAAATAGGAAATGAAATACGTAATAAAATAATAAAACCGATATACAATGGAAAAGAAATTAAAATCATGGCAAGGATGGCTGTTGTTCGGAGGTTCAATGGTCGTTGTATTTGTTTTGGGATTATGCGTTTCTGCGTTGATGGAACGGAGGGCGGAAGTTGCCAGCATTTTCAACAACCGTAAAAACGTCATCAAGGGGATTGAAGCGCGAAATGAACTATTCAAGGATGATTTCCCCCGTGAATATCAAACTTGGACGGAAACTGCAAAGACTGACTTTGAAAGCGAATTTAATGGGAATATAGCTGTGGATGCCTTGGAAAAACGTCCTGAAATGGTGATTCTATGGGCGGGATACGCTTTCTCTAAAGATTATTCTACTCCACGGGGGCACATGCATGCTATTGAGGATATTACGGCATCGTTACGTACCGGTGCACCTGTGAACCCGACGGATGGTCCGCAACCGTCTACTTGCTGGACTTGTAAAAGTCCGGATGTTCCCCGTATGATGGAAGCATTGGGTGTCGATTCTTTCTATAATAATAAATGGGGAGCTATGGGGGCCGAAATCGTAAATCCGATTGGCTGCTCTGATTGCCACGACCCGGAAACAATGAATCTTCATATCAGCCGTCCGGCTTTGATTGAAGCTTTCCAACGCCAAGGTAAAGACATCACCAAAGCTACTCCGCAAGAAATGCGTTCATTGGTCTGTGCGCAATGTCACGTTGAATATTTCTTCAAAGGTGATGGCAAATACCTGACTTTCCCTTGGGATAAAGGTTTCACGGTAGAAGATATGGAGGCTTATTATGATGAGGCCGGGTTCTATGATTATATCCATAAATTGAGTCGTACTCCGATTCTGAAAGCACAGCATCCTGATTATGAGATTGCTCAAATGGGTATTCATGGGCAAAGAGGTGTTTCTTGTGCCGATTGTCACATGCCGTATAAGAGTGAAGGTGGTGTGAAATTCAGCGATCACCATATTCAGAGCCCATTGGCTATGATTGATCGTACCTGTCAGGTTTGCCATCGCGAGAGCGAAGAGACTTTGCGCAATAACGTTTACGAACGCCAACGCAAAGCGAACGAAATTCGTAACCGCTTGGAACAGGAATTGGCGAAAGCGCATATCGAAGCTAAATTTGCTTGGGATAATGGAGCGACAGAAGCTCAAATGAAAGATGTTCTCGCATTGATTCGTCAGGCACAATGGCGTTGGGATTTCGGAGTGGCTTCACACGGCGGCTCTTTCCATGCACCGCAGGAAATTCAGAGGATCCTTTCTCACGGACTCGACCGTGCTATGCAAGCCCGTCTTGCCGTATCCAAAGTATTGGCGAAGAACGGATACACTGGTGATGTTCCGATGCCGGACATCTCGACGAAAGCAAAAGCACAGGAATACATCGGCTTGGATATGGACGCTGAAAGAGCAGCGAAAGAGAAATTCCTGAAAATAACCGTTCCCGCCTGGTTGGAGAAAGCGAAAGAAAATGGACGTTTGGCGCAGATATAAAACAAATATAAGCATAGATATATATGTGGAGCAAACCGTGGAGTTATAAAGAAGGGCTGACGATTGGCGCAGGATTACTGATAATAGGCATATTGCTGCAAATGACAGTGGGTGCTATTAACTGGGATTTGTTTGCCTGTCCGGTCAACGTGATTGTGCTGCTGGTTTATATCGTTGCCTTGATAGCCATGCACCTTCTTCGTAAACGTGTGTATTTATTCAGTTGGTTAAGCCATTATTCCGCTGCCGTCTCCGCTTTGTTGTGGGCGGTCGGCATGACAGTAGTTATGGGACTTATCCGGCAAGCTCCTTCCGGTCATGCTCCAAATGCTTCAACGGATTTGCTGGGATTCTCACAGATGATTGCATCCTGGCCTTTCGTTCTGCTTTACTTTTGGATGGTCACTGCATTGGGACTGACGATACTTCGTGCCAGCTTTCCTTTTAAGTGGAGACGACTTTCGTTCCTTCTCAATCATATCGGATTATTCGTCGCGTTGATAGCGGCCACTTTAGGAAACGCCGATATGCAACGGTTGAAAATGACAACCCGCATGGGCAATGCCGAATGGCGGGCTACTGACGATAAAGGTCAACTGATTGAACTTCCATTGGCTATCGAACTCAAGGATTTTACTATTGACGAATATCCTCCAAAACTGATGCTGATTGACAACGAAACCGGGCGTACGCTTCCCGAAAAATCTCCTGAACATGTATTGCTGGAAGAGGGAGTAACAAAGGGAACATTACAGGACTGGCAATTGACAATCGAACAATCTATCCCGATGGCAGCTTCTGTAGCTACTGAAGATGCCTTGAAGTTTACAGAATTTCATTCGATGGGAGCAACTTATGCTGTTTATCTGAAAGCAGTCAATCAGAAGAATCAAACAATAAAAGAAGGCTGGGTAAGCTGTGGCAGTTTTCTTTTTCCTTATAAGGCAATCCGGCTGGATTCTTTAACCAGTCTTGTGATGCCGGAACGGGAACCGCAGCGATTTGCGTCGGAAGTGAAAATTTACACACAAGAAGGAACGATAACGGAAGGTACCATTGAAGTGAACCGTCCGATAGAGATAGAAGGATGGAAAATCTATCAACTTAGCTACGACGAGACAAAAGGACGATGGAGCGATGTCAGTGTCTTCGAACTGGTTCGCGATCCGTGGCTACCGGTCGTTTACGCAGGAATTATAATGATGATGGCAGGAGCTGTCTGCTTGTTCGTCAGTGCACAAAAGAGAAAAGAGGAGGACAAAGCATGAATTGGGAGTACTTTATATTATTTGCAATAGCTGCACTGGTTTGTTGGGCTTTAGGAGCTTTTGTTGCCTGGAAAGGAACAAAACCGGGATGGGCTTACGGATTTACTTTCTTAGGGTTGGCTATTTTTTTCAGCTTCATTATCGGAATGTGGATTTCATTGGAACGCCCTCCGATGCGGACCATGGGGGAGACCCGGCTGTGGTATTCTTTCTTCCTTCCGTTGGCGGGATTGATAACATACATACGTTGGAAGTACAAATGGATTCTTAGTTTCAGTTGCATCCTTTCGTTCGTCTTTATCTGTATCAATATCTTCAAACCGGAGATTCACAATAAAACGTTGATGCCTGCTTTGCAAAGTCCGTGGTTTGCTCCTCATGTCATTGTGTATATGTTTGCTTACGCTATGTTGGGAGCGGCGACGGTGATGGCTGTCTATCTGCTTTGGTTCAAGAAGAAAAAGATTGAACGGAAAGAAATGGATTTGTGTGATAACCTCACTTATGTAGGTCTGGCATTTATGACATTAGGTATGCTTACAGGAGCTATCTGGGCGAAAGAAGCCTGGGGACACTACTGGGCTTGGGACCCGAAAGAAACCTGGGCAGCGGCGACTTGGTTTGCTTATCTGGCATATATCCATTTCAGATTGGGAAAGCCATTGAAGGCACGTCCGGCATTGGTTATTTTATTGGTCTCTTTTGTCTTATTACAAATGTGTTGGTATGGAATCAATTATCTTCCGTCCGCACAAGGAGTCAGCGTACATACGTATAATTTGAATTGAAATATCGAATCATTTAAACTGCACTATCAATGAAAACATTTTATTGGTCATTCTTGCTTATGCTATTGCCAAGCATGGCATACACACAAAACACGGAGAAAGAGAATGAATTTACGATGTCTATGCAAATCAGACCTCGTGCAGAGTATCGGAACGGTGCCTTGATTCCACGGGATGAAGGGGTGGCTCCTACGTCCTTCATCAATAACCGCGCACGTTTGTCGATGGATTATAAACGTTCGGATCTGGAACTGAAGATGTCGGCACAGCATGTAGGTGTCTGGGGACAGGACCCGCAGATTGAAAAGAACGGGCGTTTTATGCTGAATGAGGCTTGGGCAAAGATGAACTTTGGCGAAGGATTCTTTGCCCAACTGGGACGTCAGTCGTTGATTTATGATGATGAACGTATTTTGGGAGGATTGGACTGGAATGTAGCGGGTCGTTATCACGATGCGTTGAAGCTGGGGTATGCCAACAAAAATAATGAAGTGCATTTAATTCTTGCTTTTAATCAGAATAATGACAGTAGAACAAGCGGAGGCACTTACTATGATTCTTCTACGGGACAGCCTTATAAGAATATGCAAACCGTTTGGTATCACTATAAGGCGGACAATGTTCCGTTCGGGGCTTCTTTATTGTTTATGAACTTGGGATTGGAAACGGGCGATAAAGCTACGGATGACTCTCACACTCGTTACTTGCAAACAATGGGAACCTACCTCACTTATAAGAACAGTAACTGGAATCTGGATGGTGCTTTCTACTATCAGATGGGTAAGAATAAAGCAGCTGATAAAGTTTCAGCTTTGATGGGAAGCATACAGGCTGCTTATACGTTTGACCAGACATGGGGAGCTGTGGTTAGCTTTGATTATCTAAGTGGTGATAAAGGAAATGGCGGTAAGTACAAAGCTTTCGATCCACTTTATGGAACTCATCATAAATTCTATGGAGCAATGGATTATTTTTATGCTTCTACCTTTGCGAACGGTTATGCGCCGGGATTGATGGATGTCCGTATCGGAGGTCGTTTCCGTGCTTCTGACAAAGTGGATATGGAACTTAATTATCACTACTTTAGTACAGCCGTAAAGGTTCAGGACTTGAAGAAATATTTAGGATCGGAAGTCGATTATCAGATAAACTGGTCGATCATGAAAGATGTGAAACTCTCTGCCGGATATTCTTTTATGCGTGGTACGAAGACGATGGACGCTGTGAAAACCGGCAATCATAAAAGCTGGCAGGACTGGGGTTGGCTATCGTTGAATATCAATCCGAAGATATTGTTTGTGAAGTGGTAAATTCAAGGGAACAGATAGAATTTAAATAAAGAGAGAGTTTTTGAAAGGTTTTGAATTTATAAAATCATCCTTACTACAGTATATCTGAAGTGAGGATGATTTTTTGTTTTAACCACTTCTTGATAGCTACACTCTTATTGTTACGTCTGTTGTTACGGATATTTTTCTAAATACGTCGTTACAGATACTTTTCCAAAGTTGTTTTATCTAAAATCTCGATTCGTTTTCCTTCCATGATGACGAGTCCTTCTTTCATCATCTTATTGATTTCTTTAGATAGAGCAGGGCGTGACACATTTAAATATTCGGCGAGCTGGGATTGGGTGTGCATGATATCTATTACTAACGAGTCTTTTTTCTTATGTTCGTATAGATAGACAATGAACCTTTCCCGTACGGTTTTGCGTGAAAGAGGCTTTAGGCGGGATACAGTACAGATGTTACAATTACCTGCGATACAAAGAAAATTATGAAGAACTTGTGGGTCCTGACTAATTACTTTGAAGGTTGAATCTTTGGTTGCCATAAGTATCACACTGTCCTCAAGAGCAGTGAAAGTAGCCGGCAAAGTATTGTTCGAATTAAAAAGATGAGGAGTGGCGAAGGTACGTGGAGCGATAATGTATTCAATCATCACCTCATTACCTAATCCGTCAATAATATCTGTACGTAGTCTACCTTCCAATAATACATATAGTTTATTGCAAGGCGTACCTTGGGTTACAACAATCTCTTTTTTTTCAGCTGCATAAATCACGAACTCGAGCTTTTCAAGTAAAGAATGTTTGATGTTCATAGGCAAATTCCGGAAAAGGGGGATTTGAAACAGCTTTTCTTTATGTGATTCAGTCAGTTCTATTTTCTTCATTGTGCTATATTGTTCGTATTCCAAACAAAGATAGGTAATAAAATTGAAACAGAGAGCAGAATGGGGAAAGAAGGTTCTATTTGTAGCAAATATTAAGCATCAAATGCTTTAACTGATGCCACAACATACACGACATTTTTTAATTAATGCTTGTTCTCATTTTTGTAGTTTTGTTATGTTTGATTGAACGTCAGAAATTTCACCTTACTGTACCGTTTTCGGGGACTCTTTACACCGTTGAATCATTTCGTCTAATTCTTCGTCCGAGACTTCTATATCCGACTTTGATTTTTCAATTTTCAGTATAATATTGCCTTTTTCGTCATATTCTGACGTCGTGACAGATTTACTCCCTGAAAAGATATTAACGTATTTAACCTCTTTTCCTCCTTTGCAATAGGTGCTATCAATCAAAACATTCTCGTTATCTATTAATTCTCTTATTTCAATATCCAGGCCGTCGGCTGTATAACTGGTAGTTTTATCTTGCAGTTTTTGATTTTCATCGAAAGTGGCTTTTATGGTTTTACCGTTATCAACATATTGTTTTACGTAATAGGAAATATTATTATCCACACGATAAATAGTGGTAGTCGTATCTGCATTTATTTCTTCTGAATAGCAGATGATTTTCAGTTTGTTTTTAGATTTAGGAATTGCTTTGATTGCCTGTTCGTATTGTAAATCTTTAAATCTATGTGTTTCAATAGTCTCACCGCTGTTAAAATCATTCTCGATTATTTTGGTCTGGTTACCATTTTCATCGTAATAATAAAGTGTTTCTGTATTTACATTTTCCTCATAATCATCAATCGGAAAACTGGAAAATTTATATTTATCTCTTTCCAGCAGTGGCTTCGATTTAGTCGCATCGGTATACGTACGCACGTGGATTTTTATGGTGTCATTGTTTTTAAGTGTATAACTTTTCTCAAAAGTTTCCCCTATAATTGTTGTTGATATTTCATTGGGAAATAAATCATTAGTCTCCGTAATTATGTATGTATCAATATCCGGATAGTTATATCTTTGAACGGTCACATTCACAGGCTCCCATAAATATCCTAGTTTATCCAGATAGCGTGATTGTTGTTTGATAACTACTTTAGACAGACGTCCGTTTGCATCATAACTGTTTGTATAAACTGCGGTTCTTACAGTATTATACTCGTCTTGTTCCCTCAATTGTCCGCAGGAGCTAAGTAAAAAAAGCATTCCATACAAAAGACTATATACTGTTTTCATTGAATAAGGAATAAAATTTTAAATCACCATCATTCTTTCGGTTTATATGGATTGGGCCCGATTGTATTCTATTCAATAAGTTTATAACTGACATTCAAGGGGCTTTTATTTTTTCGAAAGGTAGTAATATATAACGACCTGAACAAATAAATAAGGAATAAAATTTTAAATGATACTTGGGATTCAATATCTATAAATGGGTTTTGCTAAGAAACTCTGTAAAAGAGAATGCAAAATATAGAATCTGTAATTATGGTATCTTTCTCTGTAATTTATCTACATGCAGGATACCTTTATTTGTCTATTTTTGCAACATGAATCATTGATAAAAAGAATTCTGAAAATAAAAAGTAATAAAAGAAAGTTATGGCTAAAAAAGTTTTAATCATTTCGTCCAGTCCACGTAAAGGTGGTAATTCGGATTTGCTTTGTGATGAATTTATGAAAGGTGCTATCGAGGCGGGCAATGAAGTAGAGAAGATTTTTCTGAAAGACAAAACGGTTCATCCTTGTACGGGATGCAGTGTTTGCAGTATGTACGGTAAACCTTGTCCGCAGAAGGATGATACAGCGGAAATCGTGGAGAAGATGATTGCTGCCGATGTGATTGTAATGGCAACTCCTGTTTATTTCTATACCATGTCCGGGCAGATGAAGATTATGATTGACCGTTGTTGCGCACGTTATACGGAAATAACCAATAAGGAATTTTATTTCATTATTGCGGCAGCAGAAAACGATAAAGCAATGATGGAGCGTACTATCGACGGCTTCCGTGGCTTCCTCGATTGCTTGGAAGGACCACAGGAAAAAGGGACGGTCTATGGAATCGGTGCATGGAAAGTAGGAGAGATTAAAGATACTCCCTACATGCAGGAAGCATATAATATGGGAAAGATGGTGTAACTGTTTGTTTTCCATATTAAAGATATTCATAAAGAATATGATAAATGGATTTGTTCGAATATTTGAGATATAGTTTTGAACTTAACTTTTAAAACCTGACGGGAAATCTGGAAAAGACGGTTATGTTTTCCAGATTTTCCGCCGTCTTTTTTTATAAGAAGAGGAGAAAGGTGAGGGTAGTGAGGGAGGATTTCTAACATTCGTGTTTTTTTTTAGAGAAAATATAGATAGGAAAAATAAAATATAAAAATAAAAAGGTTGCAATTCTTCCCTCACTACCCTCACCTTTTCCCCTTTTTACGATTACTTAATTGACTGGATTGCTTGTTCTGCCACAGAATTATTATAATTTTGTGGCAGAACTTTTTATTTTGTATAATTCGTTTGATAACTAACTAAGTATCATGGGCTATAAAATAACGACTCTTGTGGAGAATTGTGTCTATGGACGTAAATTGCAGGCAGAACATGGTCTTTCTCTATATATCGAGACTCAAGAACATAGATTACTTTTCGATACGGGAGCATCTGACTTGTTTATCCGTAACGCCCGCTTGTTGCATATTGACTTGCAAAAAGTAGATTATTTGATATTATCTCATGGTCACAGCGATCATACGGGCGGACTACGTTATTTTTTGGAATTGAATACGCAGGCAACCGTTGTCTGTAAGCGTGAGGTTTTTTCTCCTAAATTCAAGGATGAACGTGAGAACGGGATGATGCATACACAAAACCTCGATCGTTCCCGTTTCCGCTTTATTACAGAGCAGACCGAGCTGCTTCCCGGAGTTTTCCTTTTTCCCTCTATTGATATTATAAATCAGGCAGATACCCATTTTGAACGTTTTTGGGTTCAGCAAGAAGATGGATGCAAAATACCGGATACTTTTCAGGATGAATTGGCGATGGTATTGGTGGAACCGGAAGGATTTTCCGTATTAAGTGCCTGTTCTCATCGGGGAATAACCAATATTTTGCGTACGGTTCAGGCTGCCTTTCCCGAATCTCCTTGTAAGTTACTTCTGGGAGGTTTTCATATCCATAATGCGGAAAAACAAAAATATCAGGTCATTGCAGATTATTTACAGGAATATCTAGAATCCGCAAAACCACCCGTTCGCACTTTCAAAACGAAATGATTTAATTTTTCCAATATTTTCAAAACGAAGCGGTTTGTTTTGGGAACATCACAATATCGCTTTTTACATAAGTTCTCTCGGAACAAAATCTGCGCAAATTAGTGCGCAAAATCTTGGACAAAATGGCTATCGTAAATACGAAGATGGACTACTGGTTCAATGGGGATATTTAACTAATTCATCAGCGGGAAGTGCAACTATATATTTCCCTCTTTCATTTTATGATACGACCTATCATTTCATAACAACAATGGAAACAGTATCTAGCGATCAAGCATTATATACTGCTTTACCTTATAATAAAACAGTTACTTTCGTGTCTGTAATGAGAAAATATGTAAATGCTACAACTACAATAACTATTGGTAGTTCTATTCGTAATTTTGATTGGGTAGCAATTGGCAGATGGAAATAAATTATTGTAACATGAAAATAAGGACTATTAATTTTAGTAGAAATATAGTACTGATTTTTGCCGTAATTATTTGGCAAAGTTCTCTCGGGACGAACGCCGCATTAAAAGATTTTTCCAATGTGTCAACAAAAAGCCTTTCCCAAAATGGATATTATAAGCTACCGGATGGGCTAATGATTCAATGGGGATACGTGACTGGAGTAGCAACTATAAAAACAATTTATTTGAATAGTTCTTTTTTGAATAGCGATTATATTATATCAGGTATAGGAGTTTATTATAATACATCTGAATCTGTTGTAATAGCACCAATTCTTGTATCAAAAACGACATCTAGTTTTAGAATGTGTATAAGATTTAGTGCTGACAGTGGCGGGGGTGGGTATTCGCCGTGGCCGTATTATTGGTTTGCTGTTGGGCGCTGGAAATAATAAATTTATTCAAACACTAAATTTGATATGAATAATTTAAGTAGAAAAATAGTAGTTATAATCATAGGGCTTTTCTTGCAAAGTTCTCTCGGGACAAATGCAGCGTTGAAAGATTTTTCCAATGTTTCAACAAAAAACTTCTCTCAAAATGGATATTACAAACTACCGGACGGGCTGATGATCCAGTGGGGAGTCGGTGGAAAAATAGGGGATGTTAAAACTATATATCTTCCTGTTTCTTTCTATGATACAACTTACAATGTTGTAGCATGTTCTGGTTTTGAACTCATTTCTGAAGTATTGGTTTCTGCCGTAATGGTATATAATAAAAATAAATCAAATTTCACGGTTGTACAACGGCACGCGAGTAATGATAGAAATGGTATTTACACAACAGGATATCCTTTTAATTGGTTTGCTATTGGACGTTGGAAATAATAAAAGATTGGGACATGAAACTGAATATAAACTGATATAGTAGAAAATTAGGAGCTATTTTAGTGATTATTTTCCTGCAAAGTTCTCTCGGGACTACGTATGCTCTAGCTGATCTATCGAACGCAATAAGTGTAAACCTATCCTTGAACGGTTATGCAAAATTTAATAATGGATTACTTGTACAATGGGGTAGAGTTGGAGGTTCATCTACAGCTTCGTATAGTGTAACTATGCCTGCATCTTTTTATAATACTGAATATAAAATATTTGCAACTGTATATAAGCCTAGTAGTGACTCCGCCGTATATTCATCATCTCCTTTAGCGATAAATAAAACTGTTAGTAGATTTTATTTGAATAGAAATTATGCAAGTGGGGGAACTACTGGATTATCACAAGAATCTTTTGATTGGTTAACAATAGGACGTTGGAAATAATTTTAAAAATATAATCATTATGAAGTATTGGAAAAATGGATTTTATGACACACAAGTAGAAGGTGCAGTAGAAATTACTGAAGAATATTACAATCAACTTTTAAACGGTCAATCAGCCGGGTTACTTATAGTTGATAATCAAAACGGGTATCCTATTTTGGTAGAATATGAGTACTCATTTGAAGATGTAATAAAAAATAAAGTTACTGAAATACAAGAGTTTGACAAATCGGAAGATGTCAATTCTCTTGTTTTAGGCGGGAATGTTATGTGGTTTGATAAAAGTACACGTGTTGGATTATTTAACTCAATTACGATTGAAAAACAGATGGGTAAAACAGACACGGTATTGTGGTATGACGCAACAAAGTATATCATTCCAATTTCTGACGCTTTATCAATGCTGAATGAGATTGAAATGTATGCACTAAACTGCTACAATGTAACACAATCGCACATTGCAGCAGTCAGATCATTGCAGACTATTCAAGAAGTAGAAAACTACAATTTCAAAGTAGGTTATCCGGCAAAACTCAAATTCCCCGGATAGCCTACATAATAGTTGTATGCTTCAATTTCTTCTTTTGTCTCTAGCTGTTGAATAGCCTTCGTATGCCTTTGTGTCGTGTCAAAACAAGCAAGGGCATACAATTCTAGCTGTTGTAAAATGTCAATAGCTCTTTCGATTGATAAGACAAACTTTGTATCACCAATCCAAATACTTGTTTCAGATCGCCCAGCTTCTTTCTCAATATTAATAGAGTTCATAAGCCCCACACGATCACTTTTGTTTAACCAACCGAATACATTATCAATGCTAAACTGATTCACCGATTTAGACGCATCGTATTCGCGTAATGATTCTAACTTTTGATTTTTAATATCTTCAAAAGTAAATTCATATTCGATCAAAATAGGAAACCCATTATTGTTTTCAGCGATCTGCAAACCATCTGATTGACCGTTTAAAAGTTGATTGTAATATTCTTCAGTAATTTCTACTGCACCTTCTACTAATTCATCGTAGAATCCATTTTTCCAATATTTCATAATCTTTATTTTAGTTTATTTCCAGCGTCCAATAGCTATCCAACCAAAGGGATTAGTACCTTCTCCAGTCCCATTTGCATTTCCAATTGCATACCTTGAACGCATTCTGAAATTTGATGTATTTTTTAAAGTTACTAAAGGAGATACTATATTCATACCATTCCCGGGTTCAATGAATGTAATTGTAATACAGTAATTAGTATTATAGAATGACGTTGGTAGATATATATAAGTAGCATTGCTAGAACTAGAAGAATACCCCCATTGAATCAAGAACCCATTCGAAAATTTCACGTACCCATTTTGTCCTAAATTATCACCTTCTAATAAAATTGCATTAGTTCCGAGAGAACTTAGTAGCGTTTTTTCGTCTTGGGTCATAAACTTTCTTGACGTGCTTTCTTCAATCATACTCGCCGGGTGTTTGTCCGGATGTGTGTATTTATTGGCTCCTGCCGCTATTCCGTCCAGTTTTTCCCGTTCCTCGTCCGTCATAAACCTGTGTGTGGCATCTTCATTTATTTCTGACGCTGCATGCTTATGCGAAGCAGGTGCATAATTACCAACCGGTTGATATACTCCTGAATGGTTATGGTTTCCTGCCGCTTTTCCATTCCAATTTGTTTTATCAGAATCTGTTACAAATCGGTGTGTAGCATCCTCGGTCACATCTGTTGCTCCGTGCTTATGTGAAGCGGGCGCATAGCTGCCGACCGGTTGATATACTCCTGCATGGTTATGATCTCCTTCTGCCTTGTTATTCCACTTGTTTTTTTCCGCGTCAGTCACAAACCGATGTGTAGTATCTTCGTTTACCTGTGTCGCTGGATGTGTATGCGAAGCGGGTGCATAATTTCCGACCGGTTGATATACTCCTGCATGGTTATGATTTCCTGCTGCCTTACCATTCCAATTGTTCTTTTCTGTATCAGTCACAAACCGGTGTGTAGCATCTACGGTCACATCTGTTGCTCCGTGTTTATGTGAAGCGGGCGCATAGCTGCCGACCGGCTGATATACTCCTGTATGGTTATGATCTCCTGCCGCTTTGCCATTCCAGACCGCCTTTTCTGCGTCAGTCACAAACCGATGCGTAGCATCTACGGTCACATCTGTTGCTCCGTGTTTATGTGAAGCGGGCGCATAGCTGCCGACCGGCTGATATACTCCTGTATGGTTATGATCTCCTGCCGCTTTGCCATTCCAGACCGCCTTTTCTGCGTCAGTCACAAACCGGTGCGTAGCATCTACGGTTACATCTGTTGCTCCGTGTTTATGTGAAGCGGGCGCGTAGCTGCCGACCGGCTGATATACTCCTGTATGGTTATGATCTCCTGCCGCCTTGCCATTCCAGCCTGCCTTTTCTGTATCAGTCACAAAACGGTGTGCTTCATCTTCAGTAATTATGCCTGCCGGATGACTGTTAGGGTGAATATATTTGTTCGCCCCTGCTGCAATCCCGTTCAACTTGGCACGTTCCGCATCAGTCATAAATCGGTGTGCTTCATCTTCAGTAATCATGTCTGCCGGATGACTGCCCGGATGAACATAGTTGTTCGCCCCTGCTGCAATCCCGTTCAACTTGGTACGTTCTGCATCAGTCATAAACCGGTGTGCTTCATCTTCAGTAATCATGCCTGCCGGATGACTGTTAGGGTGAATATATTTGTTCGCCCCTGCTGCAATCCCGTTCAACTTGGTACGTTCCGCATCAGTCATAAAACGGTGCGTTTCATCTTCAGTAATCATGCCTGCCGGATGACTGCCCGGATGAACATAGTTGTTCGCTCCTTCATCAATCCCGTTCAATTTGTCACGTTCTGTATCTGTCATAAAACGGTGCGTCGTGTCCTGCATCACATCCACAAAGCGCAATACCTTTTCTGATAATTCAAGATATGGTATATCTTCAGGCTTGACAGCAGTGACCGCCGCTTTATATTCGTATGCGATCGGCTTAACCTTGCTATCCATATAAGCCCGTTCAATTATTGAATATGTAAGTGTGAGATACACCGGTAATGTTGTTTTTTCCAATGCGGCAAAAGGTACAACTTTAAATGTATCATTGCCTTCAACATCTTTTCCTGATAATGCGGCCAAACCTGAAGAAACAGAAAATGTTCCGTTCCCGTTACCGGTTACATGTCCGCCCTGAATAATGCAAGGCCCGTATTCTTTAAAGATTCCCTCAATGGCTTTCAACGGTTCGGATTGCAAATCAATCAAATCCTCACCGGCCCACTGTCTAATGCCTGTCTTTTGTATATGTTCTTTCATTGCTGTACTATTTTGTAAGTCGTTAATACCTGTTTGTATTTTTGAATCTCTGCATCAATGAGATTTATATCAATACCGGCGGGGATATATACAATGAAATCCACCCCGTCAAATTTGTCCCGAATCTCATTTTCAAGCGGTACGGCCTTCATTCTTTCCGTCTCCAAACCGATTTCCGGCCACATGGTCTTACCTTCAATCCCCAGCCCAACGAGCAACAGCCCATTGTTATAAGTTACAATTTTGATGCTTATAGGTTCATTGTATTTTTTTCTTAGGTAACCTTCAAAGACTTTGATCTGTGAGTTCACATTAATCATCATCCGGGAATCACTACGCCATTTATCGAATGTCTCAAAAAGACTATACAACGGGGCAAAGAACCCCTGTAATAATTTCATGCGCACCGGTTGTCTTTTGTGTGGTGGTAGTAGTTGCCGCGCAAGGTTCAGAAAGTTAATTTTGATGTTCATTTTTCCAAGTCTTTAAGTGTTTTAAGTGTGATTATACTGTCGTCAGAATATTCAAAGTAACCGGATTCCAATTCGGAAAAGATTCCTACCTGCATGAAATCCGCATCCGTGGTCCCTTTTCTTTCAAGTGATATGAGATTGCACGTTATTACTCCCTGTGCCCCCATAACAGCATCAATAAAACGCTGCTTATAAATCATAGAATCGAACCCTAAAGAGGATTTAAAAGTATCCAACGCCTTAACCACATTCTCATTTATAAGTGTGGACGGGATAGACGTTTCAAAAAAGACTTCAATGTTATACCGCAACTTATCTTCAGTTGTAGATATGACATTTGTATCAACCCCGGCAAACTTGACGGCATCTATGTAAGAAGCAAAATTGTATTTTTCATCAACATCAAGCGGCACAATTTTCCCGGAACTGTTTTTCTTCGCCGCTTTTATGGTCAGCATGTTTTTATTTTCCCGTATGGCAACAACTTTGATGATCTGTGCGTCCGGGTCGTTTGTCTGATAATAAAGCATTGCCGTATTTTCATCAAATAATAGCTCATGCCCGTTTTGAAAACGGTAACACATTTCAGCATACCAGCGCACGGTTCCCGGCGTGATCTTGTTTGTCTGGGTATCAATTTCCGATTTGAACACATCAAGAATCAGTTCAAAAGAATGTATTGCAACAGCGATAACGTAAGTCCATAACCGCCATTCCGCCACCTTACTGGTAGAAAGTGAAATATCTTTCTTCCCATTAAGGGAAGTGATAATCTCATTCTGTATTTCATTTATTGTCCGTGCCATAATTCTGTATATCAAATGTTGTTATCGGCTTATCCAGTTCCTTAACTATATTCTTTTTTAAAACACTATCCATATCAATTAAAACTGTACTTCCCGGCAGTAACGGAAGGTCCAAATAAAGACCTTTATCATTAATCGGGTCAATACCGCATAGAACTTTAGAACTGTCATCATTAGCCAAATCCGGGTTGTCATTGATGATTTTAGCGACTGCTTCACATGTTCCATATTCTGACAGTGCAATATCATATATAGTCTGATTTGGTTTAATCGTTACTTTCTTCATATCTTGCTATTGTATTATCCATGCTTACTTTTGTCACTTTCATGCCGTCACGGGTCAGTTCTTTGCGGACAGCACGATAGAAGTTTTCCGGGTCGGTATCATTGATATAATTAACTGCACCTACACCCGTTTCAGGGCTTTCCTTATAATGGCCCTTATCGGCAAGCAATATATCTTTTTGGTGCTGGCTTGTAGATTCACTATAAAGAATATCACCTGACATTATATCTATATCTCCATCTTCGGTATGTTGTATATCTATCATGTTATAGTACAATTAAAAGTTCCTGTTACCGGGCCGCCCATTGCCGGGGCAACCAATCCGGCAGAATATGTTATCTGTGCACTTTTGATCGCATTAATAACGGCATCTGCAATCTTATCCGCCACTTTATCCAGTGCATCTTCCCGTCCTTCTTCCTGATTCATCACTTGTGTAAATGCTGATTTTATACCAGCTTTAACCGTTGCTTTTACCAATGCCATATTTTAACCCTCCAAATAATTAGATAAATCCTTTTGCACTTTTATAAAATCAGCCATATTAATAGGCGGCCCGCTTGGGCCTAAACTTGTCGTTACTGTCAATTTCTGAATGGCCGCTAAAAGGTCGTTCAGTGTTTTCTTAAGACCGGAAGAACCTTTCGTTAGTGTTAGTCCGCCGGTCGTGGCTTTTATTGTTGCCTGCCCGGCTTGTATAGTCATGCTTTCCGAATTGATGATTATAGAAATATTACCGCCTTTCAATACTTCAATCCTGTCCGCATCAACTGTCAGGGAAATGTCCGCGCTAGTAAAAATAACCTTGTCTATTTCCGTAAACTGGCAGACAAACAACTCGTTGCTTTTACCAATGCGGCAAACCAATACGGTACTTTGCAATCTGGGGATAAAGGCAAATCCTTGTAAATCTCCCTTTACCAGCCCACGCAAACGCACATCGAAATAGTCTACAGCATCATCACAGCGCACTTCACAAGTGAAGTCACTTTCATCTACCTTTGTCACGATTGCAGGAAAAACCGAACTATCCCCGCTTTCGCCCATAATTTTACGCCGTATTTCTTCTATTTCATTCATGCCTTTATACCTAATTCAACCGTTCTACGTGCTCCTGAAGTACTGAAAGATACTTCTGTACTTTCGATAAAATAAGTCCCGTTACGTTCCTGATAAACCGGGTCGTCAAGTTCTGCAACCATACCGGGAAGGGAAAAGGGAAAAAGGAATGTTTCAATCTTTCCCCTATATCCGTCAAATGAATATCGTTTGAGTTCTTCCCCGGCCAGCGTTTTCAGTTCCTTCGCATCCTTTACATCGTAATAGTATAATGTCTTTGTTTCACCGCCTTCTTCCCCGATTTCTCCTTCTATCTTTGTCCCGTCTTTATAATAGCAGATAGCCTTTACTTTCAGTTTTACATCGTTGGCGAGTTGATATTTCAAATCATCATCCTTTACGACATTATACCGAAGCCGGTATTTAACAGTTTCCCCCTTTACATCATGCGCCTTTCCTGCATACAGATTTCCGTTTATGTCAAAGAAAACCGTCAAACCATATTCTTTCTTCAAATATCCGAGTACCCAGCTTCCGGGCTTGTTGTTAATCACAAAATTCTTTAATGTAAGGTCTACACAGGAAGCCACTTTAATTTCCGGTAGAATGGCATTCAAACACTGTTTTAATGTCGTTTCTTTTTTTGAAAATACACAATTAACATAACGCGTCATGTAGTATTCATCCTCACATTCTATTTCTAAAGGCACTTTATAATTTAACCGTTTCACATACCCGACAAATTCCGTATTGAAACTGTTATCATATCCTAGGCGGATTTCAACCTTGTCACCCGCCTTTATTGTACTGGCTGTCTCAATATGTGCCGGTGGTTCTCCGGTATGTTTAAGAACGGCAGTAACAGGTATTTTAATTATAGCCGTTGCCGCAAGGTTGTAGATGCTTCTTTTTATCTGCACCTCATGTACCGACTTAAAAGAAACGCTTCCTATCTTTATTTCACTGCAAAGTACAAACATGGTTATTCTATTATTAGCTCAAAATTCCGATCTGTAATTAACGACATTTTAATAATGACAAAACTGTCAGTTCCTTTCATATCCGACACATCAAGGCTCTTTATAACTACTTTATCATCTTCTTCAAGAAATACGTTGGTTAGTGCGCATTTTAGTATGACGGATTCATTGATATTATATAGTTCGTTGAGTTCAACCAGTTCCGCTTCAGGGAAATCATCTGATTGTACAACTCCCTGAATACTGATTTCATAATCATCTATATTTATAAGTTCCTTCACACTACCTTTGCGCCCGACCATTGCAGTTTCTACAATGTTCTTTTTTCCGGTGAAGCTGATAACAGAATTCGGTATTTCATATTCCTTGCCTTTGTGCTCCAATACGACGGGCATAAAGTAATATCGTCCCTGCGCGTCCTGTTTACGTAGTACAGAACCTAAATCTGAATGTGTCCTGACATCTTTTGCCTGTCCTTCATATTGATACTCCGGTTCTTTACCGGTGATTTTACCAGAAGGGAACCACACACCGGGATATGGTAAACCTTTGTATCCCAAAGCGGAAACTAAAACTTTTGCAATATTAAATTCCATATTACCTATACTTCGTAAATTTCATTAAATACCTTAATCACAGCATTGCGGATTTCACTTTCACCTTTTTTGTCTGTATTTTCAACATGTATGACTATTTGGTCGCAAACCCTGTCTATCTGAATAGTCTTTCCCGCATCCCGCACTGTTTCTTTTTCACTGAATACGCTTGTGCGTTCATTAACACTTTCGTTTTTATCGTTGCCTATATTGTACACATTCGTATCAGGTACAGCCATTTCAGGAATAAGAATATCATTCTTGATTTGTGGTATCCTATTCATATAGTCAGCCCCTCTTTCCTGAATCATATTTGCCCCCGTTTGGCCGACAGGAAATGCACTGGCTATCGGTGTAGCTTCGGAGAGTAACGACAAATTACGGACACTATCTGCCAACTCTTGAAAACCATCTTTCTTTGTATTAACCGGCTCTTTAATATATATCCCCGGAACTTCAGAACTTTGTTCCGGCTGGATAGAAAACGGATTATCAGGAATTGTTTTTGCTTTCTCCTGTACCGGCGGAACATTAACAGCCAAAACCGGCGCGGGAATATCCGTTGTGATAATCGGCGGAACAGGCTGTATTAAAGCCGGTGTTTCCTGTTTGTTTACCGGTTGCATCTTATCCTGTACCTGCGATACATTAACGGTCAGAACAGGTGCGGGAACATCTGTTGTTATGATCGGCGGAACAGGTTGTGTCAAAGCTGGTGTTTCCTGCTTGTTTACCGGTTGCATCTTATCCTGTACTGGCGGAACATTAACGGCCAAAACCGGCGCGGGAATATCCGTTGTGATGATCGGCGGAACAGGCTGTGTCAAAGCTGGTGTTTCCTGTTTGTTTACCGGTTGCATCTTATTCTGTACCGGCGGTACATTAACGGCCAAAACCGGCGCGGGAATATCTGCTGTTATATCCGGTTGTACTAACTGCGTAAAGGCTAGTTTGTCATTTGCTTGTGCCGGTTGTGCTGGTGCAGCAATATTTACCGCCAAAGGAATGGCAGCCACGGCCGCAATCTTGCGAACATTACGCATTATATCAGCCAGATAGTTTTCCTTTTCCGGTTCATACTGTTGCCGTGAATCATTCGCTTTTGCAAAGCGTGATCGCCCGTCTATGATTTTACCGGAAGTGTCTGCCTTTGCCATCGTTTGGGATACGGGTGACAGGTTGATTTTCACCGGTTCAAGTTTCTTTGTAACGGCCGTATAATCGGAAGTCTCTTTATAATCCTGTGCCGTTTTTGACGTTTCGTTCAGGTTTATAACCTTCTTCCCTTTATTGCCGGCTTTTTTTGTTTTAGCTAGTTTCTTCATCAGGTCGTCATAATTGACGGCAGGTGTTTCCGGCTGAATGGCTGTCGGAATAAGACTGTCTATGCCATTATTCTTTTCATCCTTTTTATTTTGGGATGCCTGCCAGCTTTTTGCACCTTCCTGCTGTCCCTTTTCCCATGCTTCAGACCAGTTCCCATTCTTGACAACTTTTGCACCGACCATAACCGGGCTAGCATTTAACATACCTTCCCCGATGTCTTTAAACCCTTCTTTGGCAGCGGCCGCCGCTTCTTTGAAATCTCCTTTAACAAGGGAAACTAATGCTGAACCAACTCCGCCAAGCCCTTTTAGAATCTGTTTAAATGGGGAAACAATGGCATCAAGTAACACGCGCCCAAACTCTTTTATAGTCTCCCACATACTCATTATAAATTTGCGGAAGCCTTCAAAATGATTCCAGCAATACACTACGGCCGCCGTTACTGCTCCGATTGCTAACGCAATCCAGCCTAAAGGGGAAGCATAGAACGCTGCATTTAATGCCCATTGCGCACCGGTTAATAACCATGTAGCACCGGTTTGCAGTCCGTCCCAAATCAGTTTTGCTTTACTGGCAACCAAAAGGGCATTCATTCGTACACAATTTACAAGAAGTGCGGCAGATAATGCACTGGCAGCCCCGGTTATACCCCAAATAAGCGGGTTCCCGGTTGCTAGTTGTTCCCACCACCAAGAAAACAGGTTATTGATAAGGTTGACAGCATACCCCAATCCGCTTAATATCGTGCTGGCTACATCAAGCCCTGTGTTAATAAGAGGAAGAATAAATGTACCAACTTCAACACCTACATTCTTGAATGATTCCCATACTTCCGTCGCTTTTTGCATTGAGTTTTTGGAATATTGTAACGCCTTATCCGTTTCCCCGCTAGAATTAGCAACATCATTCATTGAACCTTTCAGTTTATCAACGTCAGAGGAAAGAACGGCAAATGCGTTCTTTGCTTCCTTATCGACAATCCCGAATTTTTCAAGCAATGAAGACTTTTGTTCATCGTTAAGTTGTGACAATACACCTTGTAAGTCTCCGAATATATCAATGACAGAACGAATTTTTCCGGTGTCATCGAAAACACTGATACCGGCCTTTTCCATTTTGCCCCGCACATCAGCACGACCAAGTACGGAGAAAGCATTCTCCATAAGGACGGCGGCACGTTCCGCGCTCTGACCCTTTCCGGTCATATAAGCAAATGTTCCGGCAACTTCTTTGTAGCCGATTCCAAGATTTGAAGCACCGGCGATCAAATTCGGCATATAACGTGCAAAGTCAGCAAATTCGCCAGCACCTACACGTTTAGCGGCAAAGAATGTATCTAAAACTTCCTGTGCACTTGCGTTTTCTTTACCAACAATAGAAAGTGTTTGGGCTAGTGCTCCAGACACAGTATTAAGTTCTGTAAATCCCCCTTTGCTACCTTTAAGGGAAGCATCAAGAATCGACAATGATAAATCCACGTCGTTGAGTTGTGAATTGATCTTCTCAAATCCGATAGGCGCAACAAGTACATCCGTCTTATTATCTTTCGCAATCTTTTTGAGTTTAGTTTTCAGATCGGCAAGCCCGGTTTCATCCAGTTGCGCAGTGATATTCACCTGTGCCATAAATTCATCAAAGTTCATTGCGGATTTCCCGGAAAACCCTAATGCAGCAACACCGGCAACAAGCGGGTTACTTATCAGGTTACTTCCCGGAATTGCTGCAAATGCTTCTTTACTCCACTTCTTGAATTTACCACCGTTCAGAGATTCCAATTTAGTGATCTCCTTTGTCAGTTTCTTCATTTCCCGGTTATATGCCCGGATGCCTTCGATATTTTCAGCCGGTATCCATTCCCGTTCAGCCTGAAGGAGTGCTATTTTTTCACGTAAAGAACCCAACGTGCGCCCGGTTTCACCAAATGTCCGGTTTACAGATACCGTTTTCTTCTCTAAATCGGCAAATTTCCCCAACATCTTTTCGGAAGTTACGGTAATATTGCCTATCTTAGCAGAAACTTTATCTTGTAAACTAAATATATATTCAAGTGTATTAGCCATGTTAGGAATTATCTTTATTATTTATATTGTTGCATTCTTCAGCTATTGGGGTGTTCAGGCATTAAAAAACATTCCAACGTTTGTTCGGTGGGGACTGCTCATTTTATCGCTTCCGGTGCTTCTGCCTTATGGTGCTGTTACATCACTTCCGATGTATCTGAAGAAAGGCGGAAAGATGTACCGTTACCGTTATATAGTTTACTTTGCCCTATTGATGATAATAGTTGATATTATCTTATTTTGCCTTCCTGAATAACCGATAAAGCCCATTCCGCCATGAAAGTTTGATGCGCCCATTCCTCATCTGTCAGTTCATCGGGATTCATGTGCAGGACTGCGCGGATAAGAGTATCAGCCATTGACAGCCAGCCTTTCTTATCCGCTATATTCGTCCCTGCTAGAGCTTTTTTAGTGTCGCCTCCTTGATTTCAATAATTTCGGCCAGTTGTGCAGAAACGCCCAAAAACATGGCATCATTAGTTCTGATTTCTTCGTCCCCTTCCAGCCAACAGTTATTCAAAATAACTTCATTATATTTCATGGGGTCACTTTTGCCGGTAACGGCCGCTGCTCCAAGCACTTTTCTATCGGGTCTTTTCAGGTAGGCAACACGGCCATCAACTTCAACCTGAAACACATCTCCGTGTTTTGCTTTCCATTCACTAATTTTCTGTTCGATTGTTTTTTCTACTTTTGTTTCCATATTCATTTTTTCTAATTGGTTTGCACGTAATTCACAATATTCCGGTACATCCCTTGTATTCATAACCCTGTTTTATAATAAATTAGATTCCACATTCAACGCAATAAACGGAAGGGCTACTTCCATTTGCAAATCACCTTCTTTCAGATTTCTAGGTATTTCTGAAATGGAGACATTGACTACTTTATCAGTAGTAATAACACCATTATCCGGCATATACGAGACAATAACATCAAAGTCAATGTCTGTAATATCTTCATATCCCTTTTCCTGTGCTGCACGATCTAAAGCGATTATTTCACTTTGCAGAAGTGTGATCGTACCTTCGTACTCTTTTTTACCTTTTTGGATGCCACGGGCTTTCTTTCCTGCTGCATACAATGCTTCTTTCTGATGCTTCACCTTGTATTCGATACCCCGTAAGCCTGTTACCTCACGGCCAAGCATGACGACCGTTAGGTCTACCCATGCGTATTCATTTGAATTAAAATTTAGTAATCCCATTATACAGTCGGATTTTTAAGTGATAGACTTACATTTATGTTTCTCAATACACCTTTCGGAACAATATTACATTCAACGTCCATTTGTCTGGTTGAAAGAATATTTTGTTTCGGGTTGACATAAGCAGAAAAAGAGCTGATTTCACCTGCCATTTTTGTTGTGACAGCCCTGACAATACTTGCTTCGTAAGATTTGCATAAGGGTGTCGGAATTTCACCACTATCGGCCACTACCTCAATAGTTTCAAGTATTTCATCAACATAAGTTTGATTGGCAATTATTGATGCCTTATCAATAACACGCCCGTTGGCAAGAAAACAGTAATCGTCAGAAGTGGCCGTAGCAGTTGCATCACCGTTCAGATAGTAACCGTTTTTACCTATGAATGTGCGGTAAAAGATATATCCTGCTTCATCAAGTATATTCCACACGCTGAAATGTTCCTCTGGTGTTTTCCCGTCTGTCAAATAGCCCTTTGCAGCAATAGCACCATCACGTACACGACCAATGTTTTGGTTAACCGCAATTTTGGCAGCCCGTCCGAGTACCTGACCGATAGCAGCAGAATAGGATGAACTTTCACCAAACTTCCCATCAGAGGACATAACGACACATACACGGTTATAACTTCCTTCGCGGGGCTGGAACATTTCACTTGTTTCACCTGTCCAACCTATAGCCGGAAGTAACAGACGAAAAGGGGAAACGTTATCATTAAAACTTTCTGCAACATTATGCGCTGATGTAAGGGCTGTTATAACGTCAGCATCCAAACACCTGTCTATGGTGGGATTGTATTCTTTCGGTGTATTCCGGTTTACACCCACCAAGCGGATACGGCCTGCTGCCGAATTAATCAGTTTCTTAAGCGGTGAACCTGCGTCAGATGCACATATCTGTGTGAGTGTAGTTGCTTCACTGACAACAAGCAAATGAAGTTCCGAACCATCTCCTGACGTTTCATAGAAGGCTTTAACATCTTTATAGGCAAGCGGGTTTGTTTCCGGTTTAATGCCTAATTTATCAAGATCGGAAACTGCCCCCAATACATATACTTTATTGAGTTCCAGTTTCTCTGAAACGGCTGTACCTGTGAGAATCAGCCCGGCAACACCATCATCGGAAGAAGAAACAATCCCCATATTACCGTTGCCGATTTTTACTTTTACATTTGGTAAACTCATGTTTTTAATTTTAATAGGTTTTTAATTCGCCTTTTCCTACCTGTGCTTGGTGGGAAACGGCATTTTGATAGTCTTTATCAAGAAAAACCAAGTTATCACTGGTTACATGGAATTTCTTAACACCCGGATAACATGCCCGGTATTGATTCAAAAACTCCGGTTCTGTTACTACCGGTTTCTCTTGTAGTTCTGTATCTTTATTTTTCATTTTAAATGCGTTTAAATCTTATTTAAACCTCTTTACAAGCAGACGTATAAGCAGGAATAAAGCAATACCGGAAGAAAGTGTCTTTCCTAATTTTATCCATAATTGTTGCCACCATGAAAGAACGTTCGTTTCAGGGCCCGGAACTTCAACAGGTACATAGATCAGTGAATCTTTACCGGGTATATAGAGCGTGTCATGTAAGAACACAACATGAAAATCCAATTTCCCATTATCCAACTTTAACGAACTACTAATACCTTTCCCCTTTTGTTCCTCAAAAGCCTGCATGATTACCTGATTATTACTGTCACATGCCAAATAAGCCCGTAACCAAGCTGAATCCGGTGGTATTTGTATCGGTATAAGTTTCGGTATCTCTATCGGTTTAGGAAGGAGAAGCCCGGTCGCGTTCCTCGGAGCTTTGCAACTCACGACGCACAGGACAATCAGCAGAATGGGGACAAACACTAACCTTTTCAACGGCTCTACGAAGCCGCGCCATTTCTTTTCTAATTGCATTGATTTCTTTTTTTAAAGGTTCTACAACTTCTTCCATCAGGATAGCCATTGCTTTTTTTACATTTTCAAGTTCATTACTCCGGGTATTTGTTTTTGCTGATTCAACCTCGGCGCGTAATTTTTCTACTTCCTGACGGTATTTCTTTGTATCAGTCCAGTTCTTGAAGCCCCCGGCCGCCACAACAGCAAGGATAATTTCTGCAACAAGCCGGAGAATTTCAAGAGTGCTCATTTTATTTATTTATACCTATTGATTTCAACCACTTTTGTACATCAAAACTAGGACAAGCCTTTGCCGCGATCTGATTGTGTCCTATGATCTTCACTTCAGGAAAACGGTTATGGAAGTCTTTTACATATTCTTCCAATGCTTTCAGTTGTCCGGGTGTCCGGGTGTCTTTCGGTGTTTTACCGTCTTTACTTACACCACCGGCATATACTATATGCCTGCTGATTCCATTATAACCGGTAGCACCGTTTGTAATCTCCCACGGGTCAACATTGGCATCTTCATTATTCTGTACCAGTCTTTCAACCGTCCCGTCCAATTTGAACAGGTCTGTATATCCTACCTGCTTCCAGCCACGCCCACCCTTTGCGGTCGGGTTCGTGTGCCACGCCTTAATATCGGCGGCTGTGACCTCACGACCTTCAGGCGTGGCGGTGCAGTGGATAACTAAATATTGTAGCTTTGCCATTTTACTGTTTGCCGTTTGTCTCATTGATATGCTGTGTCACATCATCTGCCTTTGATTGCGTTCTGGATGCTGCTTTGGCAGGTGCAACAGATGCGGCAGGCTGACGTAATGTAATAATGGCTGTCTTTGTCACATCCTCGGCAAGAGTAAGCGTAACAATGCCTTCTTTCTCAGTTTCACCGGTAGAGTTATCCAACGCTGTAACCAGTAGAACTTTACCCTGCTTCATGATCTTAAAGCCTTCCGGTTCTGTATAGGCATAATCAGAAGATGCACTGACCGCGATCTGTTTTGTACCACCACCGGCCGGGAATGTAATTTCTTCCGGTGTTGCAGAGATTTCAGGCACATAAGATGCGCTGACTATTGCGGCTATCGCTTCCTGCTTTTTAGGTAACACAATGTAATAATGGCGGAAGTTGACTAGGTTCTCTTGTGTTTGAGGGCTGGTCGCCGCTTCTGAATAGTACATTTTAGTAGAACCTGATGCCTTAAACATGCGTTTTGTGTAGAAAGCGACAGAAGCCTGATAAGTTCCTTCCGTAGCAGCTTCACCGAACTTTTTCTTTAAACCGTTTGTAGTGAAGAAAGGACAACTGACATATTCATATACTTCAAAGCCGTATAAATTTGCAATCTTGCCTGAAGTGTAGTTGTAATACTGGTCTTTGAATTTTTGATCTACCAGCAACAGGTCATTCACGTGGTCGGTACACAATACCAGCCGGCGCCCTTCGGTCGGAACTTCCATTTTATCAAATTTATCCTTCAGGGCAATAATATCCTTGATTGTAATTCTACGACGTCCGTTATCGTTTTCACCTGTTGTCAGTATTACCGGTGTCAGTAATGTATGTCTTTGCGGTGCAAGCGCATGGATAGCCTTTTTAAACTTGTTTACAAGAATCGAATCCCCGTGGCGTTCTTTATGACTTTCGATCTTATCGTATGAACATGCGTAAAGTTCATCATCCTTAACACGGGTTGCCTTTGTTTGGTATTTATCCAAGTTTATGGCAATATCTTTGTCATCTAAATCCTGAATAGGAATAGGATAAGTAGTGTTGTTAATTAGTACATCAGGGTCGCCGCCTACGTCAATCAAGTGGATAATATCGTTTTCGGCCTTATCAGAGTAATCGGGAATGCCGTCCAACCAAGTAGCTGTAATACCTGCACGTAATTTTTTTACCAGTTCGCCCGTCCAAATCTCTGTAAATACACCGGCATAGGCAGAACCGACCGGCATAAAATTCCCCGATAATACGGACACACCTACCACAGTGGCCGCGCCGACAGAAGCGGGAGCACCCACTGTAACGGCAAGAATAAGCCCCAGCATTGCATTAATCAGCAAGCGGGAAAATAGATTTAATCCTGTTTTCATTTGTTATTTGATTATTATTAGTATTTAGGACAATCAACGCCGTATTCAGCCTTATATAGCTTCATATAGGTGGTCTTGTCGTTATTTCTTAGTTCTTCCATCTTGTCAACCGGAACATCTGACAACTTTTTCCAGTTCAATGACATAGAACTGCCCCCACCGGTGGTATTAATCAGATTCAACGGCTTTTGAATGGGTGTCATGGAATCAAAAGTAAGTTTCAGACTATCAATACCTACCTTTTTCCCTAATTCAATAAAATGCGTCTCTTTTTCCGCTAGAATAAGATGCTTAGCGGTAGCTTCTTTGACCGTTTGTGTAATAGCAGATAACTGCAACTGTTCTTTTTCCTGTTGTAACTGCTGATTGGCTGTTTTATAACCAAGAAGCAGTTCAATAGAAGAAAGAATCTCGTTTTCTCCGGCTGTTTCCGGCAACCCTAATTTCAGGGCAATAGTTTTGTAATCCATTTTTTCTTCATTTTTTTGATTATTGTTATTATTGAGCAACGGCAGACTGTCATTTTCTTCGCCAGCCGATAATTTTAATTCCTCACCTTTAAAACTCAACATCAATGGCAGCGCATTATCATTCCCGCCAATATCAACCATGCTGACTTCTATTAATTTGCTTCTTACGGCAGTTGCCCGGTATTGTCCCGGTTTTATCAGTTCTGCCGCATCGCTAGTTTCCAGTACCTCAAAATGTGCGGAAGCCATTTTAAGTGTACCTTTTTCCCATTGCTGTTTTGCCAGTTTGCTTTCGTCACGTACTTCATCAAAGTAAGGTTCGCCGGTGATCTTGTCACCTTCTTTACGAACATCCTTTATACATCCGATTATTATACCCCGCCAGTGCATCCACAGAAGAACCGGGTTTCTTTCGTACTGCGAAATATCCGCCCCTTCAGTTTTTACCCATGTGCCATAACAGTTCACGGATTCATCACTTATTACTATTCGCTTTGCCATTTACTACATATTAATTGTTTTTGGTTTCCGCACTTTTGCGCCTTAAATCACTGCAAACATACCGACCGAAAATAGCCCCGGCAAAAAAGTGTGTAACCTTTACGCACTTGTATGAAAGCGTTTCGCAATAGTCGGAAAGCGTTTCACACTTAATTGCCCCGCCCGGTTTTGCTTGACAATTTTGCCAAAAAGTAAAGCAGAATTATGTCTAAAAATGAAGTAGAAAAGATCAAGGAATTGGCACGCATGTACTACCTGAATGGTGATACACAAAAACTCGTTGCGGAAAAAGTGGGTAAAAGCCGTGTCACAATTAATAAGTGGGTAGCTGAAGGCGGGTGGGATGCTATGAGAGTTGCAAAAACTATCACCCGAAAGGAGATTGTTACTAAAATGATGCAGGAAGCTAACAAGAAGCTGGAAGAAGGTAAATTGACATTTGATGAAATGTCAAAGCTGGCGGCATCAATAGACAAAATAGACAGGCAGACAAACGCGATCACAATATATGAAGTAATGACAACATATAATGAATGGCTGGTGGTGCGCATGGGTGTAGACAAGGAACTGACGGCAGAACTGGTTAGGGCAATGAACTATTATCAGGATGTATTTCTTTCCGAACATGTGAGTAAAAACAGTTTTGTGTAATGGCTTCAATTACTCTTAAACAAGCGCGGGAAAGGTGGAAACAGCTATCGGAAACGATACAAACAATGTCCGCCGTCAATGTGTCGGAAACGAAAGCCGCCCAAATTGAACGTATTGAACGTGTCCGGAAAGACTATGCCTATTTCGTTGAGTATTATTTCCCGCATTATTGTAAAGACAAGGTAACAGGCAAAGTTACACCGTCGGCTAAATTCCATATCGAAGCGGCTAAAAAGATACTTCAGAATCGCGATTTAATTGCGGTGTTTAAATGGGCGCGCGGACATGCGAAATCTACCCACATGGACGTAATGATTCCTATGTGGCTAATGTGCCAAAAACAGCGACAGATTAATGTCATGGCACTTATCGGCAAATCCGAAGATAACGCCAAAACACTGTTAGGGGACATTCAGGCGGAATTACAGTTTAACAAACGGTATATACATGATTTCGGGCCGCAATACAACGCCGGCAGTTGGGAAGAAGGCGAATTTGTCACAACTTCCGGTGTTGCCTTCTTTGCACGTGGACGCGGCCAGTCACCGCGCGGAATGCGATACCGTGACCGTCGGCCCGACTATATTGTGATTGACGACTTGGACGATGACGAACTATGTGAAAACGATGCACGTGTACGCAAATTGACCGAATGGGTAAAAGAAGCCCTGTTCGGGTCTTTTGGGGCTGAAGGCGGACGTTTTATCATGGTGGGTAATCTTATAAGTAAATGTAGTGTACTGGCTAATATAGCGGCTGCAAAGGGTGTTTTTGTTAGTCAGGTGAATGTAGTAGATAAATATGGTAAACCTTCTTGGCCGGAATACTGGACGCCTGAACGCATAAAGACAAAGCGTGAATTTATGGGATACCGGGCCTTTGAGAAAGAATACATGAATAATCCGATTAAGGAAGGCACTGTATTCCGCAAAGACTGGATTCGTTGGAAAAAGATGCTACCACTTGAACGTTATGATAAGATTGTGGCCTATTGTGACCCTTCATTCAAAGGTAGTACCCAAAACGACTATAAGGCAATAAAGGTGTGGGGTAAAACCGGAACAGAATTACATCATTTGTCTGCGTTTGTTCGCCAATGTTCAGTTAGTGAAATGGTACGCTGGTTCTATGATCTGCACGAACGAATACCTGAAGGGGTAATATGCGAATACTACATGGAAGCGAATTTCTTACAGGACATCATACTGGATGAATTTACCACTGAAGGGAATTTGCGCGGTTACCAGTTACCCATTCAGGGAGACAAACGCAAAAAGCCGGAAAAGTTCGCGCGTATTGAAGCTGTTTCCCCACTTTGGGAACGTGGATTTGTCTACTACAATAAAAAACTGCAAAATGACCCTGATATGTTGACCGGTATAGAACAAACACTGTCAATCGAAAAAGGAAGCCGCACGCACGATGATGCGCCCGACGCCGACGAAGGAGCAATTTACATTTTACAAAAATATACAAGAGTACAAGAGTATCAACCTAGCTTCGGTATGCGCCGAAGCCCTAAAAATTCATGGTAATATGATTAAAATGATTAAAGAAATTATTCTGAATTACAGAATTAAAAGAGCTGTAAAAATGGCTCGTGAATTGTCGCTGACAAGTAAAAGAAAGTATATGGTTCTAATGGTGGCCGGTGTTCCGAAAGTCTATTCCAAACAGGAATTAAAAAGCCTTATTCAAAGGCATACTTTTAAAAAGGGCACTACTATTCAGGATTTGGAAAGACGTGCAATCATTGTAACGGGATGATTATGTTCTTAACAGAAAATGATTATATCGTAGCTTCAGCCGATTCTTTGAACATCTTCCAACAAAGTACATCACAAAAGCGTGAACAGGCTGAAAAAATGGCTATTGAAGAAATAGCCGGCTACTTGCGAAGCCGTTATGATACTGACCTTATTTTTTCTGCAACAAGTGATAACAGGAATGATATTATTGTCATGTACACCTGTGATATTGCCCTGTATCACCTTGTGTCATGGTTGCCTAATAAAATGGGTCGTGATATAAGGAAAGAACGGTATGACCGCGCGGTTAAATGGCTGGAAGAAGTACAGGCAGGCAAGGTTACACCCAACCTTCCGACCTGTACCGGCGAGAATGGAGAAAATGATGTGAACAACCCTATTAAATGGGGTTCAGAAAAAAGTAACACTTACATTTGGTAATAATGAGTAAAAGACAACGTACAACAATAACTAAAGACCTGAATATCGGCGGATTTAACCTTGCAAGGGAAAGCGACCGGAAAAGGCTTCGTTCTATGATGGTAGAATTGAAGCAGCAAGCAGACGCACTGACACAAAAGGATTTGAAAAACTGGCGGCAGGCGTGGCAAATGGCTTTAAACATAGATAATCCCCGGCGTGGCCCGCTATATGATATTTATTCCGACATCGATGCTGATTTACACCTGACTGGCTGTGTAGGTCAGCGCAAAGGTTTCGTGACGAAAAAAAGTTTCAAACTGGTAGATGCGAAAGGACAGGAAAACGAAGATGCTACACGATTGTTTGAAACAAGGTGGTTTAAAGATCTTATAGACTATATACTTGACAGTCGCTTTTGGGGGCATTCACTTATCCAGTTGGGTGATGTAGTGACCGTTGACGGAATAATGCGTTATCAGAATGTAGAATTAATCCCTAGAAAACATGTAATACCTGAATATGGCGTTATAATTCGGGAACAGGGCGACGAATGGAAGCAGGGATATGATTACAGAAACACCCCTTTATCCGATTGGGTGATTGAAGCCGGTAAGCCTAAAGACCTCGGTTTATTCCTCAAAGCAGCGCATCAGGCAATCCCTAAAAAAAACATGCTGGCTTTTTGGGATCAGTTCGGGGAAATATTCGGTATGCCTATACGAATAGCAAAGTCAACGACCCGCGACCCGAAAGATCGTAATCAGATTGAAAATATGCTTTCAAGCATGGGCGCGGCTGCATGGGGCTTATTTCCTGAAGGTACTGAAATAGATATTAAAGAAACGACCAGAGGGGACGCATTTAATGTCTATGATAAGCGTGTTGATCGTGCTAACAGTGAAATAAGCAAGGGATTATTAAACCAAACAATGACTATTGACAACGGCAGTTCACTGTCACAGTCAGAAGTGCATCTTGAAGTCTTTGAAAATGTGATCGACAGTGACGCTGATCTAGTGAAAGATATTGTTAACGATCAGCTTATCCCGCGCATGATTAAGCATGGCTTTCCACTTAAAGGCTTGTACTACGTGTATGATGAAAGTATAGATTATACCCCGGAACAACAGGTTGCATTTGAAACAATGTTGTTGGAACACTTTGATTGTGATTCCAAATCATTTGAAGACAAATACGGTATCAAAATACTTGGCCCTAAAAAAGTAACCCTGTCAAAACCTTTTTTCGATTAAGCCCCACTGATTACGTGGGGCTGCACAAAAGGGCGGCGGAGCTTTACGGAGACAGTGAACTGGTATTATCATCCGGGGACTATCCTGATACTTCAGGCATTGAAGCAGCGTTCAACGATGCAGTAAAGTGGCTGCATGGCAAACGTGTATTCGGTGCGGGTATGCTTCGGGAAAAAGTAATTGATTCTTTAGTGAAAGAAACTACCGCTTTCCTTTCTAAAGGTATCCAGCAAGGATTGGAAGAAAGTACAATATCCGACACTATGGTAGATAGCCTTCGCGAAAGTGTAGGCGTTTTTTCCGGTTTTAAGACCTTTCACGAAATGAAGGAAGCCGCTAGCATGTTATTGGATGAAGCCGGGAATATAAAGCCGTTTGAACAGTATTATAAAGACATTCAAACACTGAATGACACTTATAACAAATTCTACCTGAAGGCGGAATATGATTTCACCGTTTCAAGTAGCACAATGGCGGCACGGTGGGAAGAACAACAGGACGACGGAGACGGACGGTATCTGCTTCAATACAGGACAGCAGGAGACAATAAAGTCAGAAAGGCACACCGGGAACTGGAAGGCATTACGTTACCAAGCAGTGACCCGTTTTGGGATAAATACTACCCGCCGAATGGCTGGCGTTGCCGGTGTACTGTCGCTAAAGTCAGGGCCGCGAAATATCCGGCAACAGATAGCAAACAGGCTGTTGATGCGGCAGAAAAAGCAACGGCCGGGAAACATGCCGAAATGTTCCGATTTAACCCCGGAAAACAAAGGGCTGTTTATCCGGCTTATAACTCGTACACTATTTCAGAATGTAATGTGTGTCCTAAATCTGATTTAAAGCAGGCGAAGAAGCTAAATAACGAACTTTGTGCTGCTTGTCAGATCATACGGAAACAGGCTAAAAAGAAAGACTAATTATTTATTTACACTAATGGATACAGATTTTAAAAAAGAAGTCATTGACCGTTCACTGGATGATATAAAAGTGGAACTGGATGAAGAATTTGACCGTAATTTCCAAAGAAAATCCTTTTTTAATGAAAAGGCATGGCCGGAACGGCAGTTTGATGATGGCGGCGGAACGCTTATGCAGCGAACCGGCGGATTAAGGGGAAGCATCCGTTCCCGGAAACGTGGGCTTACCCTTGCTTATTCTTCTAATAAACCATACGGACGCATACACAATGAAGGTGGAGAAATCAAAGTGACACGGAAGATGAAAGGCTATTTCTATGCAAAATATAAAGAAGCATCTGGCGGGTACAGTTACAATAAGGACGGAGAAAAACGAAATAATAAACGTAACCGCCAGCTTTCGGATAAAGCCGAATTTTATCGGGCTATGTCATTAAAGAAAGTCGGTTCTACAATCACCATGCCGGAACGCCGGTTCATCGGACACGGAAAGACTACTGATAAGATAATCCGGCAGATTGTAGAAGAAAACATGAAAGATTATTTGGAAAAAATTAATATTATCAAACCATGAGGAAAGAAGCATATCAGATTCTCAAAAAACGCCTTCAGCAATTAATAATAGACGAACAGGAAAACATCTGTTTCATCACTGCCGAACAGTTGCAGGAAATGATCGGAAACGGAATAATACCCAACTACGCAATAAAACATATAGGGCTATGGAATAGACAAGTAGAGTTCATAGAAAGTGAATCCCCATTTTCTATGCCGGCAACATTTATTGAGTTTGGGAAAATCCAGTGGAGAAGCCAGGGAAAAGGAATACAGGATGCAGAACTTACAATCGGGTTGCATATTCTTACAAATGCCATTCCTGAAGGATATGACGGGGAACTGTTTCACCTTGATTTACTAGATAAAATAAACTACTGTCTGCATGGTTTTAATAGTGGATGTTGTTTGGGAACATTGGAACGTACAACATCAATTCCCTGCCACGATCACGAAGAAATACTGGATGAAACAGAAGTTTTTAGGTGTGTAATGAAAGATGATTCGGCAGTGAAAAAGCAAATTAAAATAAAAGCAAATCCGAATATTTCTGTCAGCTAAAAGAATGACAGTTGCAAGGTTTCCTGTTTGGCAATAACCGAAGCATCTGCACCGGCATTTATGTAGTTGTAGAATGTCTTTTCCGAAATGCCATACACCGGCCAGATATAACGACGCCAAATAGCCCGGTTTGATAAGCCGGACTTTGAATATTCGTCATATATTTCATTAACTTCTTTAACGCGTTTTACGTATGAACAACCTTTTAAAGCCATTGATTAATCGGGATTTAGAACGAATACAAAAGTATCAAAAAAACATTTTGTTGCAAAGAAAAAGCGGGATAAATTTACTTATCCCGCTTTTTGTAAAGTAACCACTACTCAATATAATAAGTTTGTAGAACCTTATCATTTCGTTTGATGAATAACACAGTCTTACCGGTATCCGTGCGAATCTCTGTACTTATTACGCTTCGGGAAATGGCTCTCGTTTTACTTAGATCGCTTATTGCAACATCTATGAAGTACTGCAAAGCGTCAAATTCACTTCTTTCGTTCCGAAGTGGTAGCCCTTTGTATTGCTGATTTATCCAATTTTGAATAGTCAATAACCAGTAAGGCTTATTATTGGGGATGATTGATTTATATTTCAGTTCTGCCATTACTATTGTTTTGGGGTTTTCATTAATTTCAGAATCCTGTTAAACTCTCTTTTACTCATGTTCACAGGCACAAAAGATTTTTCTACCTGTGTTTTGGGGCTGATCTGCATTTTTGATAGGCTTCCTCTAGTTCAGCACAGTCATACACCGGTTCTTCGCTTTCTCCCATTACAATAGTCCAACACATAGACGAGTATCGCGTATATATGTTATCCTGTGTTTCAACCCTATGGGCTGTAAATTCTCGTATTTCTGTTATTTCAATCATATCTATTATTATATTGAATTAATATCTACGTTCCATTAATTGCTGTTTAAAACGCATTATCATATCACTAAATAGACCGCCAAACATAGCAACTAAAATATCTCCTGAATTATCTATTATAGCTTTCTCCACAGCCTTCGAGCAAGTAGGTCTTCCATAATTTAACCATAAATGTTCAAATTCAGGGGAGGACAAAAAATCTATCATTCTGCTCTTAAATTCCTTAGTTAATTCTTCCAACACTAACTTTTGGAAAGGAGATATATTATTGGAATATCGTTCATTCCAGTTGATTGAGGTATTGCCCTTAAAGAAGGTATTAATCTCTTTTTTTATCATTTCTTCCCATTCCGTGTCAGGTATTAATGAAACAAATGTAGCTTTAACCCGATCTTTAACTCCTTCCATTAAGCGTGAAGGATCGAATTTTTCAACTTGATTTTCCATATTAGTTCCTTTCTGATTTGTTTTACTCTAATTGATTCGTACATACTTACCTGCGATATTGCAAGCTCTTAATATCTCCGCATTATCTTCACCGAAAGCGATTAAGATACTACCGCAACCGGGAAAATCTCCACGGGTTCCATCTGGACGGAAGAACCTAATCCGGTTGCGCAAAAACTTCATCGCTGTTGCCTTCTCGAATATTACGTCTTGAAACATCTTTGAATCGCAACGATTAAAAAGCAATGCTATGCCGTTACCATGCTCCGCCAACCGTTTAACAAATTTCTCAATAAGCGGACGGGAATAAGGAGGATTAAGCCAAACACGACCTTCCCATTTCCGAGATAATCCATCTATATTCTTGTCGTACATCACAACAGCCGTCCTCCACAATGGATTTAAAGGTGCACATGGGTCTAAATCAAACCTTCCTAACGCATTTATAATTTCTTTTGGCGTGTACCATTCATCAGTAGCAGTAGCCGTTCTTTCAAAGGTTGTATTCATTTCTGTTCTGTTTTTAATATTAATCTCTTGCTTCAGCCATCTTCCGACCTTTTGTAGTCGCCGAATAGATATTCGGCTTATCGCCACTGAAACATTTAGTTTTTATCCATTCATTCCGTTCGGCTTCCCGGATATAGAAGGATATTCCGTATTCAGATGTATGTTTTAACCAATCCAACTTTTTGATTTGTTCAAATGTCATAGGACCGCCATAAACGAGCGATGACGTCAACATTTCAACGCTTTCTTTCAATGAATATTCACTCATATTTATCTCATTATACGTTAATTAAAAAGCTCCACCATCACAAGCAAATAAAATAGAGTCCACGACTCTGTTTCCATCCATTAACCCGTTTTCTTTTTCACATGAGGGATTTTCTTTACTTCCTTTCAGGATATTCAAATTGCCGTCAGCAAAGAGGATTAATGATTTTGGCTTCTTCCGGATTAATATCTTCAGTTCTTTAATCCATTCCTCTTCTTTCTTTGTTAGTCTGATTATTTCCATATTGTTATGATTATTTCCTTTTATTCATTTTCTTCCGCTTCCGGTCTTTTTTGATTTGATTCGCAGTACGTCCACCTTTCGAAGAGGAATTTTTCCAAGAAGGTGGGATGGTTTTCCAAGGAGTAGACTTTTCTTCATCTACCATTTTCAGTTCCCTATAGGGAATATCATAAGGTCTGTTTTCGTATCTATATGTATTCATTTCTGTTTTGTTCTAATCTTATCAATAATAGCTTTATTCCTATCGGCTTGCGTAATAGTTAAACATGGGAATAAGCCACATTTTTCACACTCATCGCACGACCTACAGTTAGTTATGCTAGTATTCATAATGCTTGTAGATTTTTCTAAGGCATCTAGTAATTCGTTAATAGTCTTATTCATAAGTCCAGATATTTAAGTATTATGGCCGGATAACTGTATTAATCTATAATTATTAACCTTCATCTGCCGACCAGCTTATTGTAACAGTGGCCTTCAGTTTTTTATATCCTTTACACACCGGACAATCTTTTCTAATAGTGTCACGGGTATCTTCTTCTATTCCTATAAACCACCCATTGCCGTGGCAGTATTCGCAAGGAATCCCGCCGAACTCTTCCTCTTCTACGGGGTTTCCTACCGGAGAGCAAGGCGGGATTATTAACAATGTCGGCTGTTGTTTTTTACTCACGATTCAGTCATACCTAAAGGAATACAAACCCATTTCCCATTCTCATTTTTCATTTCAGCACGAACGAACTGTTTACTGATAGCTGGCTGGTAGGCTTCTTCAATGATCTGTACACCTTCCATGAAACGTTCGCTTTTGGTTTCTTCTGCAATTTTTCGTAGTTGAACTACCCGGCTGGCTTTCAATGTGCCTTTTGCGTCACGCGCCAACAAGCGAAGCACCATTTTTACAAGGGCCTTCGTTTTTTCATCACTGGCAAGCCCTTCGATGTATTCTTTCACGATTGCAATACCATCTTCCACGGTATCAAGATAACCGTCTGTTGTATATACACCTACGGTAATACGTTTGTCTGATTTGGAATTGGTAAAAGTATCACTACGCTGCCCGTCCTTTTTGAGTTTAAGGACATCAGACTTCATTTCAATCGCATCTTTAAAGTTATCCAAAACGGCTTGTTTGGTTGCCTTGATACTGTTACTAAGACATACTAGGGCGGGGATTGTTTTTTCTATCGTTTCATCCACTAAATCGCGGTAGGCTTCACGATCTTTTTTAGCTTGTTCTTTGGCGTCCTTTTTTGCTTGTTCAGCCTTAAACGCATTGTACTGTTCGAGTTCTTCGCCAGTCAATTCAATAACTTTCTTTTCTACATTTTCCATAATTGTTTTTTAATTTAAAAGTGATTTATCTGTATTATTATCTTTCCGAATTATCATTCTTAATTTGATGCACAACAGGTCTAGTTCATCAATAGTGAGTTTGCCAAAAGGCTTTCCAGCGATGCGCGGATTTACACAATATTGATTAATGCGATTCCAGTCTGTTGTATCAATTCCATTCTTTTGCAGAAGGTGAAGGGCTGCCGACCGTCTACGCCTTAATTCTTCGCGGGCTATTTCGCGGGCTTTATAACCTTTATCCTGTTCCTGCATGGCATCACACATTGCATCATATTCCTTATTCGTCATTTCTTTAAGTGAATCTGTCCGTCCGTTAGTGTATTGGCTTACCAGATTTGCCTTTAGTTCTTCCCTGTCAGTTGTGGGTAAACGATTGAGAAGAACGTAAAAACGTGCGTATGTCCGTCTCATGGTTCGTCCTCCTCTTTTATTCCAAATTCCGCCATTATAGCATCGTGCGAAAGGCGTGTGAAGTGTTCCGATAGTTCGGTATAAACAAATGATTGTTCTGTAAGTGATAGCCTGTTAGCTTTCTTTGTTGCTTCACTCAAAATTGCTTCAATAATTTCATCCATGACTATAAATTTATTAGTTATTATTTCTCATTCCAGTATTGTATAGCACCTTCCGCCCAAATAGTGAAGTGATTGCCCGGTTTAGTTATAAAACGACCTTTGCAGATTGCCCGAAAACCTTGAACAAATATTTTCACGTCTGCATCATAAGCTACTTTTTTAGCTGCACGGCCTTCAGGTTTCACCCCTTCGGCGTGGCTGATAAAGATCAGTAGCTTGTTGCGATGCTTTTCTTTCATAGCTTTGTAGCTGGCGTATGTAAGACTGGAGTACTGGAAACTGTCTACAATAGCAATTCCGGGGCTTCTACGCTTCGAAAGTCTTTTAGATAACTCATCCATCGGCTCGCGATCAAGTATCTGAAAACGGCCGTTAACTTCGTCCATGCGGCAACGGTTAATACTGTTCTGAAGTGAAAGCCCTGTACTTTCTTCCAAACTGTCATAAATAACTTTATCAAACTGACATAAATACTTTGCCAACTGCATGACAAAACTACTTTTCCCGTTTCCGCTATCACCCCATATAATCCAAGTTCCTGTTCTGTCAGGTGTTCCGAAAGCCGCTTCCCATTCGTCAGTAAATGGGAAGCTAGGAATATTCATTGACTGTATTTCTTTAGGAGAATAGGCACGCTTCATTTCTTTTCAATTTTTCGATTTCTGTATATACACGGCGAAGGCTGCCGCCTGTCTGTTTTACTACCTTCATCACTTCTGTACCTTCCGGGGCATTCAGTTTTATAACCATTGCCGCTTGTGCTTGTAGGAAGGCTTCACGTTCTTCGCAGCTATCCGGTGTTACTTTACTATACTTATCACCATAGCGGGAAAACATTTCGGTATATCCTACCTTTTTACATTGGATAGATCGGTTCATTTTTTCCTTTAACCCGTCAGCGCCCATCATGTACCAAGCGCAACAGCGTTCCGTCGCATTCCAAAGGGCTTTCAGTTCCAAAAAGGCTTCATATTGAAGGTCACCCGCTTCATCAAGAATTATTAAAGGGTGTTCCAGCGTTTTAAGATAGAAACATAAGTCGTCATACACATCGCAATATCTACCATTGTAATTCACTCCAAATTCTTTCGCAATGAAGCGAATAAGGCGTTGTTTGCTTTTAACTTGTGAACAGTCTACATATATAGCGTTCTTATGATTCTTCACGTAAATACGAGCTGTGAATGTCTTTCCGATATTTGCAAGGTCACACAAAACGGCAGAAATACCACTTTCTTGACACATGGTTAACTGCTCCGTTATATATGTAAATGTTGGGGTTTGGGCTGCCTGCCACTGAATTTCATTTGCTAAAGAGACGTTTAAACGGCGGGCAATGCAAATCCAGTTTGTATCACTAACCTGTTTGTCTGTCTTTCCCTTCTTCAGTACATTATAGACACTTGGAGAAATACCAAGTGCAACCGCATGTTTGTTATCTGATGTATAGTTTTCCCGATTTGCCTTTATAGCTTCAAGAATACGCTGTTTAATTTCATTCGTTACTTCCATGTTATAATAATGTTTTGATGTTATTCTAATGCTGTTATGTATCTGCCAGTCCCCGGCCTTTGTAGTTGCTGAATCGTGATATTAATGTATCGGCATCCATTTCTGTACTTTTTACCTGTACAGGTTTTGCCACTGCCGTTTCTATTTTCTTCACGGTTTCAGTTTTCATCACTACGACAGGCGGAATCGCTTGTTTTTTAGTCATTGAATCAAACTGGCTTATCTTTTTTAATTGTTCGGTCATAATTTGTTCATCTACTTCGGTCTGCTCAGCATCGGCTGTATTGTAAGTTCCGACATTGCTTAACTTGTCAAGTAGTACCCCATTTTGGTAGATATACACATCACCCATGTTACCTTCATTATCGGGCAAATAATAGGCATCCACCGTCCTGTTATTTGGTGCTAGTAGGTCAAGAACTTCCGGGCTACTTAACCAAAGATTTGTGTAGTTTACACGGCAGTAACTGTTACGGCGGATACTTGTTTCTACATGTTCACCGATGTAGCGATATAAAATAGCCTTGTCAACTGGTTGCAAGGTGGGGTTCATATTGCTTTCAAGAACCTGCCAGCGCGTCATTTTAGGGTATTTCTTTTGATTGGGATGCAATGAGTTGTTGAACTCCATAACGTCCGCTACATCGTCCGCAATCAGTTCTTCCCACGTGTAATATTGCTTATCTTCATAGTTGTCGTTATATTGGTCACTAATTTTCTTGCTTTCAGCCCTGTATTTCTCATTCTTTGCATAGAAACGCCCGATGCCTAAATGGTTTTTGTGTTCAATACTACGTTTCTTTGCGCCATTTAAAGGTTCAGCATATTTTTCCTGTGAGTTTAAAGGAGCACAAAAACGAACGAAAGGAAACATTGTTCCGGCTTTCAGAAAACTGTCTTTCCACTGGCTCATTAAGTGGTTTTCTACTTCAACCTGTGCCGGGCAGTTCCATCCGTTGCGCTCTATACGCTGAAACATATCACGGAAACAGTCAACAACCAAATCCACATTCTTATTGCGATTATAGGCAAAACCAACTACGCACTGACTTGTCACGTCATAAGCGTAATAAGCCTTTGGCCGTTGTTTAGTGTCTTTCAGTTTACGCGGCAGATCGCGGTCGTCAAATGAAATCTTACTGAAAGAAAATTCCGGGGCGTGGCGGTGTACATGCGGACGTTCATTGTGCATGAACGTACTCCAACTCATTAGCTTGCTGTTTATCAGGACCTGATTCTTTGGTTGGTTCAAATAATTGTTTATAGTAGACCGACTAAGTTTGATCGGATTGCCTTTTTTATCTACAAAGTCAGCAGGGTCAAATATCTCACCAGTTTCAGGATCACAAATCTGCAATTCACCATCAACGAACATGTTATACATTCCCCATACATCCTTATTCCACGGTTTATTCGGTAGTGCGGCTAAGCTAAGTAGCAGACTTTCAATCCGTACGTTGACAAGCCGCGTGTTCTGATTGCCAAATTTCTTGCTTATCAGACTGTCATATCCATTTTCTTGAAAGTCTTTAACTTTCTTCTTGAAACGGTTGACAGAAAGCGGCAGATTGTGCCCGAACTCTTCTTGAAAGAAGCTAATAGCACCCGTCATTTCTTCCCAGCGTATTTTGTTATTCTGCATAACCGCCCGTTTCATCTTAACATCATTCATCAAACGAATAACAGACTGCAAGGCAGAAGCATTCAATGTGTATTCCTGCTGTTGTTCCGGTTCTAAAGGTTTACCGGATGCAAGACGATAACGAGAATAAAAACTACGTGCACTGGCATCAACTTCCCAATGGGAAGCAAACCAATTTCTTAATATTTCGACATCCATACTACCGTATTTTTGTTCAACTAACTTTTTATATTTGTCTGGCAGACTATCCACGGAAACCAAAGCAGTAACCCCACGGCCTACGCCTTTACGAACAACCTTCATTTTTTTGCGATAAACCAACTGGTCGTAACAGCTAACTGTCATTATCGGGGCTTTTGCTATATCAATTTTATATGTCCCCAAAAGCGACCGATCATCGCGTGTCAGATCGTCTTTTGATATACATAATATTTTTCCGTAGTACTCCATAATTTAAAGTTGAAGTTCTGAAGCTATTCTAGCTACTTCTTTTTGAAGGTTCATAAATTCAGCGATTGATAAATCGCTCACTGTCTGTTTGACTTCTCCGTCAATCAATACGGCAGTCTTGTTTACATTCTTGTATGCAACAATTTTAACACGATTACTGAAGGTTTGTGTCATTGTCGTTGTATCATGTATGGTTTCAAAGCCCGAATAAACACCATCACCCATTAATACACCGCCAAACTCCTTCGTAGCCGTAAAGCGTATTTTACGGGCCAAATCACTATCGCTTTCAAATGTCAAAGCCTTCCACACCATTACTTCAGTACATCCGAATATCTGACGTAATTTGCCTTTTCCGGTTTTGTCTAAATAAATATGCTTTTTCATCGCTATATCGTTTTATTGTTAATAATCTTTTTAAATAATCTTCCGCTATTCTCACGAACTGCGAAAGATTTGCTACATTTGTAGCATATCTAACTAAAATTCAATTTTATATGTTACCTGTTTATCTTTTTACCGTAGAAATTATCGCCACTGACGAAATGGACGAAGCGCAATTTCACGAGCATATTGATCCAAGTCTATCCCACCTTCACTCGTTGCAGGGAAGTTTTGACCGCAAACAGAGCACTTTAGCTTATTATCCTCCGTCCGAACAACTCGATGGTTGCAACCGATGGTCAGCCCGTGGTGTTGTGCTGATTTCAGTCGGGAAGGAGCGTGCGGAGCATCTGAAACAACTCTTTGAGGCAATATATCGCCTGATAGGATTTGAACTGCCTGATTTTGATCTTCGCGCAAAAGGGGAAGAATTGAAGTTTGAATAGTATGATTTTCATCAATACATCCAATTCTGTTTTTCATCATATTCGGAGCTTTTAAATTTGTTTTCATACTTATGTCTGTTATCTGTTAATAAAATCTCCACGACTTCCTTCAGGCGGATAGAAATATTCTTTCTTATACAATAGAATGCCGAAAAAGTGGTATTCTATTGTCGAACTGGCAATGTAGCCGTTGTCATTAACTGTACACTTCAATGTTTTCTTGATCATAACTGTTTCTCCTTATTTTTAAATTAGTGTTATATTCTTTTCGGGTACGCCTATCATAGTCCAGACCTTACCGTCCTTCAGATAGTCAATGGCATATTCCTTTTCAAACGTACAGTAATTGTAATCCCAGTCTTTTACAGTACCTTCAAAACTTTTATCGTTATTGGTTGTTACTTTCACTTTCTGTCCTTTTTCAAACATAGCTTCCATAATTCACTGCTTTAATTGTTGAACTTTCAGGCGTTTTTCTTATATTTACCGCCCGTTAATATCTTTAACACGGTGCAAACTTAGCAAGATTATGCGACATTCGCAAGAAAACACGCATAATCTTGCGAATTATTTAGCAATATTTTGCGTTTATGGAAAAAGAAACAATAATATCAGACAGGATTCAAATGCTAATTCAAGAGTTTTCCAATGGTGTAAACTCTCAATTTGCAAAACTCATTGGTGTGAATGAATCTAATATCAGAAGTTATCTAGCTGGAACACAGCCAAAGTTTGATGTCTTATCTGCCATTGCTGGAAAATTAGCAATAAATTGCGAATGGCTTTTGACAGGTAAAGGAAATATGCTAAAGGAGCAAGAACAGCAAAATTCTTCACCTATATGCACAGATTCTGTTAATATAGAAAGTGCACCAACTGTAAAGCAGCTTCCAATAGGTGAAATACCACATACACCGGAAGCAATACCGTTTGCGGAAGCCGCTCGTAATGGTTTAAATCCTATTCCTTTAGTGACTACAAGGGTAGCAGCAGGATTCGGATGTGCCGACTTTGCCATAGAAGAAGCCGACATAAAGGACTATTATGTAATACCTAAGTTCAAAAATTGCCATGTTGATTTTATGATCGAAATTACCGGATTATCTATGTATCCGCATTTTAATTCAGGTGATGTTATAGCTTGTTCCATACTCCGAAACACACAGTTTCTACAATGGAATAAATGCCATGTAATCGCTACCCGTGAACAGGGTATGTTAGTGAAACGTATTATGCCGGGTGAAGATAAAGAACATTTGCGCGCTATATCTGATAATAAAGACTATCCACCCTTTGAAATACCAGTTGACGAAATCACCGGTATTGCTGTTGTTATTGGTGCGGTATGCCTTGAATAGCCCCAAATTGGATACACGCACGCAATTATAAGGCAATGAAAGAAATAAATTAGACTTAATACTCTGAATAACAATCTACTAAGTTAGTATTTAGAACTATAATAGACGTCTCTTAAATGGCATTTTCTACCCATTTAAGAGACTTTTTTTGCCAAAATAGGCGTTTTTATGCTGATTTGTATGTTTGTTCATAGCTTCCCAAACATATTTTTGTAAGTCTTTTGTAAGTGTTTTAACTTCTTTTTACGTAAGTGTTTTACGTAAGTGTTTTTGTAAGTAGAAAGATATAAAAAAGCCGTTAGAATACTAAACTATAAGTATTCTAACGGCTTTTAAAATGCTATATATCTGATACTTACCTTCTGTTTCTTATAAGAGGTAATTGTTGAATGATGGCCCGTGAAGTAGCTCTAGGGTTTCCGTCAGATAGTCCGGCGTGCAACAGTGTGTTTTTTGTTATACCTATTGTCTTTTCGTCCAATCCTTCCGGGCTATCAAAGATCGCGGAAATACTTCCGAAGGTATAATTGCGCTTTTCAAAAATCAGGTGAACAAGTATCACTTTTGTATCAGTTTTCTTCATGCTTTTTAGAATTTTGATTTATGCAAAAGTACCATATAATAAGTATATGGAAGTATTTATAATGTTAAACTACTAAAATAGGTACAACAAAAAGAGGAAATAAATAAGGCTGTTTAACCGCGCCATTTGGGGACGCTCTAGCAGCCTTATATATATTCAAAGCTAAATGATAAGCAAAGTAAAGAGAAAAGCAAAGGGCGGGCTGCATTTGCTTATATCGAACCTTTATTTAATTAAAGCAATAGTAAAGCAAGTGTAAAGCAAAAAACCTTTCGTTTTAAATCGGCGTCAGTGCCATATCCTTCTGAAACGCCCATCAATAAAGAGTTTGCGCCCAGTTCATCAATGTTCAAAGTTTAACCGGTTCGTTCTGTGCCCCCTATATCTTCCTCGACAGATTGGCGTTTGTCATTGTACGGGAGTGGATAAATATGCCTTCTTTTACAAGGACTTTGGTGACAGCACATTTTATAATTACACGGGAAAACTAATTCAAACCGATTTATCGGAATAAATTTATAATAATTTGATATGAAGAAACTAATAACTTCTTTAGCGCTGGTACTATCAGCATTATCCAGCTATGCAATTACTCCTTTGTGGATGCGTGATGCACGTATTTCACCGGATGGATCAGAAATTGTTTTTTGTTACAAGGGTGACATTTATAAAGTCCCTGCACAAGGAGGAACAGCTGTTCAACTCACCACACAAACCTCTTATGAAGCCAATCCGGTTTGGTCGCCCGATGGCAAGCAAATTGCGTTTGCCAGTGACCGGAATGGAAATTTTGACTTATTCATTATGCCTGCTGACGGAGGTGCCGCCCGGCGGTTGACCTACCATTCTGCATCAGAAATACCGTCGGCTTTTACTCCGGATGGAAAGTATGTCTTTTTCTCTGCCTCTATACAGGATCCGGCAAGCAGTGCCCTGTTTCCTACAGGAGCAATGACGGAATTATATAAAGTTCCTGTTGCCGGCGGACGTACCGAGCAAGTGCTGGGCACTCCTGCCGAACTGGTCTGTTTTGATAAAACAGGGAAGAATTTTCTTTATCAGGATCGTAAAGGTTTTGAGGATGAATGGAGAAAGCATCATACTTCTTCCATTACGAGAGATATTTGGTTATATAATACCCAAACGGGAAAACATACGAACCTGACAAACCGGGGAGGAGAGGACCGTAATCCTGTGTATGCACCTGATGGTAATGCTATCTATTTTTTAAGTGAGCGTGATGGAGGTTCCTTCAATGTGTATACTTTCTCTTTGAATACTCCACAGGAAGTGAAAGCTGTGACTACTTTCAAAACTCACCCGGTACGTTTTTTGTCTGTCAGCGATAAAGGTACCTTATGTTATACCTATGATGGTGAGTTATACACACAGAAGTCTGGTGCACGTCCGGAAAAAGTAAAAGTAGAACTGGTCCGTGATGATGAGCAGCAGCTTGCTACACTTAAATTCTCACAGGGAGCAACTTCCGCTTCTGTATCTCTGGACGGTAAGCAAATTGCTTTTATTGTACGTGGTGATGTGTTTGTGACTTCAACTGATTATGCTACCACCAAGCAAATCACAAATACTCCGGCAAAAGAAGCTGCCGTTTCTTTTGCTCCGGACAACCGGACACTGGTTTATGCCAGCGAGCGAACCGGTAATTGGCAACTTTATACCGCCAAAATAAGTCGTAAGGAAGACCCGAATTTCCCTAATGCTACTCTTATTGAAGAGGAAGTATTATTACCGTCCAAAACGGTAGAACGTGCTTATCCGCAATATTCACCGGACGGTAAAGAATTGGCTTTTATCGAAGACCGTAATCGTTTGATGGTACTCAATTTGAAAACAAAAAAGGTACGTCAGGTAACGGATGGTTCTACATGGTATAACACCGGAGGTGGATTCGATTACGAATGGTCGCCTGATGGTAAATGGTTCACTCTCGAATTTATAGGCAACCGCCACGATCCTTATTCGGATGTAGGCATTGTCAGCGCACAGGGAGGGGCAACTACTAATCTGACAAATAGTGGATATATCAGTGGTGCTCCGCGTTGGGTACTCGATGGGAATGCTATTCTTTTCCAAACCGAACGCTATGGTATGCGTGCGCATGCTTCCTGGGGATCGCAGCAAGATGTGATGTTGGTGTTTCTCAATCAGGATGCTTATGATCGTTACCGTTTGAGTAAGGAAGATTTCGAATTACTCAAAGAATTTGAAAAGGAACAGAAGAAGGCAAAGGAGAAAGACGATGATAAGACGAAAGACGGAAAGAAGTCTAAGGCGGAAAAAGCAGACAAAGGAAATGCTGACAAGGGAAAGAGTAAAGTAGATAGCAGCAAAGATAGCGATCAGGAAGAGTCCGCCGAGGATAAGGCAGACCAAAAAGAGATACTTGTCGAGCTGAACGGCATTGAAGACCGTATCGTACGTCTGACTCCCAATTCATCCGACTTGGGTAGTGCCATACTTTCAAAAGACGGGGAAGATCTTTACTATTTCTCTGCGTTCGAAGATGGATATGACCTTTGGAAAATGAATCTCCGTGAAAAAGATACGAAGCGTCTGCACAAACTCAATACCGGTTGGGCATCGTTGATGTTGGACAAAAAAGGAGATATCTTTTTGTTGGGAAGCCGGATTATGCAAAAGATGGATGCCAAGTCGGATGCGTTGAAGTCCATCAGCTATCAGGCTGAAATGAAAATGGATTTGGCTGCCGAACGTGAAACAATGTTTGACCATGTGTACAAACAACATCAAAAACGTTTCTACAATGTCAATATGCATGGGGGTGACTGGGATGCTATGACTAATGCTTATCGTAAGTTCCTGCCTCATATTGATAACAATTATGACTTTGCAGAATTATTGAGTGAGTGGTTGGGCGAGCTGAATGTTTCACATACCGGAGGACGCTATTCTCCCAAAGGAAAAGGAGATGTCACTTCTAATCTCGGACTCTTGTTCGACTGGAATTATCAGGGAAAAGGAGTGCAGATTGCCGAAGTAATAGAAAAAGGTCCGTTCGATCATTCACGTACCAAAGTAAAGGCTGGTTGCATCATTGAAAAGATTAATGGAGAAGAGATAACTCTCGATAATGACATAACTTGTTTGCTGAATAATAAAGCAGGGAAGAAAACATTGATTTCAATCTACAATCCACAAAGTAAAGAGCGTTGGGAAGAAGTGGTGATGCCGGTCACCAACGGGCAACTGAATGGATTGTTATACAAACGTTGGGTAAAACAACGTGCGGCAGATGTTGAAAAATGGTCGAAAGGACGTTTGGGATATGTTCATATTCAGTCGATGGGAGATGACAGCTTCCGTACTGTATACTCGGACATTCTGGGAAAATATAACAACTGCGAAGGCATTGTGATTGATACCCGTTTCAACGGTGGTGGCCGTCTGCATGAAGATATTGAAATACTGTTCAGTGGTCAGAAATACTTCACACAAGTAGTGCGTGGACGTGAAGCATGTGATATGCCGAGCCGTCGTTGGAACAAACCTTCCATTATGTTGCAATGTGAGGCCAACTACTCGAATGCACACGGAACTCCGTGGGTATATAAACATCAAAAGATTGGCAAACTTGTCGGTATGCCTGTTCCGGGTACTATGACAAGTGTGTCTTGGGAAACTTTACAAGATCCTTCACTGGTTTTTGGTATTCCTATCGTCGGTTATCGTTTGCCTGACGGCAGTTATTTGGAAAATACCCAATTGGAACCGGATGTAAAGGTTGCCAATAATCCGGAAACAGTAGTCAAAGGAGAGGATACCCAACTAAAGGTGGCTGTGGATGAACTTCTGAAAGAGATAGATAGTCAGAAGAAGTAAATACGAGTGTAATTATATCTAAAATAAAGAGTCGCTTCTTTGAAAGAATCAATTAGATTCTAGCAGAGAAGCGACTTTCTTTTATAGTGATTTTCTTATATTGACCTTTTTATATGACTCCTTTTATAAGGCGTTTATTTTAAATAGATATAGGGCTTACTTTCAGACCGGCAGTAATCTATGGAGGTTTTTTCTAGTCATTATCTTCTGATTCAGGAAGCTGACGATATACCCCGTTATACAAGCGGCAATGAGTGATCCTTCGCGTACTCCCTGAATACCTTGAGTCAGCAGGAGCGAGAGAATCACGGCTAATGTAACCAAAGTAATATCAAAATAAACTTTGAACTTTCCAAATTCCTTGTTATAATGGCGGGATGCATATTTCACAAATGCTTCTGCGCTCATCATGGCTACTCTTGGTTTCAGTTCAAGCACTACTCCGATAGACTGCACCATGCATCCTGTAAGTAATAAAGCAATCGACATACCATAATTAGCGGGATGCAGTTCGCTTGTCAGCATCATATTGAAATCAATGAATGCCGAAAAGATAAAAGAGAACGGTAGTTGAAGAAGAATTTCAATAATATCCTGTCGGGTTCTATTCTTTCGGATTAACCAAAATTGTCCCAGGATAAGTACCATGTTGATGATAAATGTGCAAGTACCCAACGACAAAGGACTATTCAGGCTTAACACATAATTGATGCTCGATATGGGAGTCGTTCCTAATGCCGAGCGTATAATCAACACGATACCTGCCGCTAAAAAATAGAGTCCGATAACAAACACTAAATACCTCTTAAAAATCTCTTTCATTTCCATGTCTTTTTAACCTCTTTCTATTGATTCCTTTCTCATGTATTGAAAAGGATATGCAAAGGTCTTGTTTTTTACTCTGAAATAGATTATCTAATTCCATACAGTTTTTGTCATATCCGAAACAAATCGTATTTTTACGTCATAAAATAAAGGTGTAAATGGTAAAATCTCGTATATTTGATAATACACAACTATTGAAGGAGCATCCTGAACTTCCTCATTATAAAGAGGAGGTAGTCTGTTTCCGGAGTGAATATAAAGACAGAAGTTATCCGGCAAATGAATGTTATTTCAATCGGGAGCTTTATATGATATTTGTTCTTGAAGGCCGTTCGGAAATTCTACTGAATGGAGAGTTTATTGCGATAGAACCGAATATGTTACTTATTCATGGAGCAAATTATCTCACGGAACATCTTTATTCAAGTCGGGATATTAAATTTATCACTCTCGCCCTTTCCGAATCTATGCGGACGGACGATTCTTATCTGACACAGATCACGGCAATCCTGTTGGCAACCATGAGACGGAATAAGCAATATACGATTCAGTTGACGGAGTACGAAGCTCAAATCATCCATAAGGAGCTGGAAGTATTGATGCATCTGATGAATATTGAACATCATTTCCTTTTCCGGCGTATACAGGCAGCGTGCAATTCTCTGTTTTTGGATATAGCAGATTTTCTTTCCCGAAAGACCGTTATCAAAAAAGAGATCAGTCGTAAAGACCACGTTCTGCAAGAATTTCATGCACTCGTTACCCGTAATTTCAGGGAAGAACATTTCGTGAGCTTTTATGCGGATAAACTGGCTATTAGTGAACAGTATCTGGCACGCATTGTACGTCTTGGAACAGGTAAGACTATCAATAGCCTTATTAATGAATTGTTAGTAATGGAAGCGCGTACTTTATTGAGTTCTACCAAATTTACGGTTGGCGAGATTGCTGCTAAACTGGGGTTTAGTGATGCAGCCGGTTTTTGTAAGTTCTTTAAAAGAAATGCGGGACAGACTCCGTTGAATTATCGGAAAGGATTATTGATTTGAACGGAAAGGATTGCTGAACTGAATGGGGAATTACTGAACTGAATAGGGAATATAATGAATTTAAATAACAAAATGATTGATTTGAATGAAAATGGAAGTAGGTTGATGCAGCTGTCCTTAAAGACCGTATACATCAACCTACCTGAATATATAGTGAATGGGTTTGATTTTAACCGATCACTGCTGTGATATCTTCTACAATCTGTTCATCCGTCAAATGATTGGCACGGAGAAACTCTTGTATATCATATCGGTCAACAAATTCTTTTTTAGCTCCAAAGTTCAGAACTTTCATGTTTGTAGCACCATAATAACGGGCGATCTTTTCACCGAAACCGCCATCCAATACACCGTCTTCCAACGTAATCACTAATTCGTGATCTGCTTTCAGTTCATCCATCAGTTCGTTGTCTACACCGGTGATGTAACGCGGATTGATGAGTGTTGCGTCAATATTGGCTTTTTCTTTCAGAAGTGATGCAACCGACTGTCCCAATCCATAGAACGAACCTAAAGCAAGAATGGCTACTTTCGATCCACGATGCGTTACTTTATAGCGATTGAGAACACTATAATCAGTCTCCACCGGTTCCCCACAAGTAATTACATCTGTTGCCGGCACACGGATTGCAATCGGGTGTTCATTTTGGCGGATACTCCATTCTAGCATAGCAAGATATTCCTCTTTGCAAGTCGGTGCCAGATAAACCATATTAGGAATATTGCTGATGAGCGGAATATCGAAGAAGCAGAGGTGAGTTACATCATTCATTCCGGACAGTGTTCCCCAGAATACCAACAAAACAGCCGGGTTATTATTGATACAGAGGTCTTGCGAAAGTTGATCGTATGAACGTTGGATAAATGTACTATACACTCCGTAAACAGGTTTTCCGCCATTGGCTGCGATACCCGAAGCAAGAGCTACTGCGTGTTCTTCTGCAATACCGACATCTACAAACTGTTTGCCAGCTTCCTTGCGGCGGTCCGGAGTGAATCCGAGAACGGCAGGAGTACCCGAAGTGATTGTCACCACACGAGAATCTTCTTTCATCTTTTTCAGCAGATATTGAGCGGTTACTTCGCTGTAATCTTCTTCCTCATAACTGACTTTTGCTTCTCCGGTTTCCGGATTGAATGGAGTGCGCCAGTGATAAGTCTCTTTATCCTGTTCGGCACGTTCATAACCTTTACCTTTCAAAGTGTTGATGTGTACTACTATCGGATGCTGAATATCTTTCACTTTGGAGAATGCTTCAATCAACGCCTGTACATCGTTACCGTCATTTACATATATATAGTCCAGTCCCATCGCCTTGAAGAAATTACATTCACACTGACCGTTACTGTCACGCAATTCTTTCAGATTCCTGTATAGACCTCCATGATTTTCAGCGATAGACATTTGGTTATCATTGACGATAATAATCATGTTGGTGCCAAGCTCTGCTGCATAATCCAGTCCTTCAAAAGCTTCCCCTCCGCTTAAAGAGCCGTCGCCTATGACAGCTATGATATTTTCATTGCCGCCTGTGAGGTCGCGTCCTTTCGCCAATCCGCTAGCCAGGCTGACGGAAGTGGAAGTATGACCGATAACAAAAAAATCATGCTTACTTTCTTGTGGTTCGGAATAACCGGATACGTTGTCATACTCTGCCGGATAGAGAAAAGCATCTTTCCGTCCGGTCAGCATCTTATGTACATAACTCTGATGCGATACATCAAAAACAAGCTTGTCTTCCGGTGAATTGAATACATAATGTAAAGCGATAGTCGCTTCCACCATTCCGAAATTAGGGCCGAAATGCCCGCCATGTTCACTTAACTTTTGCAGGAGTGATGCACGGATTTCATTACTTAAATCATTGAGTTCTTTAAACGATAACTTCTTTACGTCTGCAGGAGAGTAAATATTTTCTAAATACATATCAATTTGTTTTTTACGTTTATACCTATTATCTTTATCACACTGCAAAGATACTGCTGATTTTAGATTCGATTTGTATATAGATTACGGATTATTTTACCTATATTACCGACCTTGGAAAATAGGACTGACGATAAACATAAAAATAGTAGATAATATATATTGGAGGACAACATATATGAATAGTGATTATAAAGTGGGCGATTTAATTTATGATGCAAATATTTATGATGCAATGAATACCAATCTAGATGATTGGTACTTTTATAAGCGATGGCTGCCGGAAAACAAGGATGCACGGATACTTGAACTTTGTTGTGGTACGGGCAGGCTCACTCTGCCCATTGCAAAGGAAGGATATGATATTACTGGGATTGATTATACCCCTTCAATGCTTGCCCAGGCAAAAATTAAAGCTTCCGAAGTAGGATTAGAAATAAGTTTTATCGAGGCAGATATCAGAACTTTGGATTTGCCGGAAAAATACGACTTTATCTTTATTCCGTTTAATTCAATTCATCATTTATATAAGAATGAAGATTTATTTAAGGTATTTAATGTCGTTAAGAATCACCTCAAAGACGGTGGCTTATTTCTGTTTGATTGTTTTAATCCGAATATCCAATATATAGTTGAAGGTGAAAAAGAGCAGAAAGAAATTGCTGCATATACAACCGATGACGGTAGAGAAGTATTGATAAAGCAGACAATGCGATATGAAAATAAAACTCAGATTAACCGTATCGAATGGCATTATTTTATCAATGGCAAGTTTAACTCTATTCAAAATCTGGATATGAGAATGTTCTTCCCTCAAGAGTTAGATTCATATTTGGAATGGAATGGTTTTCATATTATTCATAAGTATGGCGGATTTGAAGAAGAGGCATTTGACGATAATTCGGCAAAACAGATATTTATTTGTCAATGTGACTTAGTGTATTGAGATTTTATTAATAAATAAGTGAAAATGTAATAGTATGGTAGCGTGGTTGCCTAAAGGCCTTTTGGGGCTGTCTTTATCCTTTTGAACTGGAAGTACTCATCAGAATTCTTTTTCAGTTTCGACTTTTCTCATTTTGTTTAATGATTCTTTAGTTACTTCTCGTAATAAATTTGGCGTTCGCTAAAGTAGGAAGTCTGACTTTGGCTTCCTTGGTTTTGATACTTACTTCATTTCCTTAAATAGGTTAGAATAGATATTATAGCAGATTGATAAAAAATAGAATCTGTAATTCGGGTAATAATGTCAGTAATTCATCTACATACAGTCTCTTTATTTCACCCTATTTTTGCAACGTAGAAAATAGATAATCAATTCTTTAATAATTAAAAATAAGAGATATGAAACGGATTTTATTATTAACAACTGTATTTATGATGATGCTTGGAACTAGTTTTTCTTCTGCACAGACAGATGCAGATAACTTTTATAAAAGTGATTTGGTAAGTGTGGAGAAAGTTTCTTTTTCCAACCAGTATAAAATGAAGGTAGCCGGAAATTTGTTTCTGCCTAAGAATATGAAAGAAGGGGACAAATACCCTGCAATCATTGTCGGACATCCAATGGGAGCTGTCAAGGAACAGAGCGCGAACCTTTACGCAACGAAAATGGCCGAACGGGGTTTTGTAACACTCTCCATAGACCTGTCTTTTTGGGGTGGGAGTGAAGGCGAGCCGCGCAATGCTGTTCTGCCGGAAGTTTATGCGGAAGACTTTAGTGCCGCAGTTGATTTTTTAGGTACCCGTCCGTTTGTCGACCGGAATCAGATTGGAGTAATCGGTATTTGCGGCAGTGGAAGTTTTGCTATCAGTGCAGCGAAAATAGACCCTCGCCTTAAAGCCATTGCGACAATCAGTATGTACAATATGGGTACGGCTAGCCGTAACGGGTTAAAACACTCATTGACATTGGAACAGAGAAAGCAAATAATGGCTGAAGCGGCAGAACAGCGTTATGCTGAATTTTTAGGTGGAGAAACTCAATATACAGGTGGCACCGTACATCAACTGACAGAAAAGTCCAGTCCGATTGAACGGGAGTTCTATGAGTTCTACCGTACACAAAGAGGAGAATTTACCCCCGACGGAGCAACTCCTATGACCACCACTCATCCTACACTTTCAAGCAATGTGAAATTTATGAATTTCTATCCTTTCGAAGATATTGAGACTATTTCACCCCGTCCTATGCTTTTCATCACCGGTGAAAATGCCCACTCACGTGAATTTAGTGAAGACGCCTACCGATTGGCCGCCGAACCTAAAGAACTGTATATAGTACCCGGCGCCGGACACGTAGACCTTTACGACCGTGTAAGCCTTATACCATTTGACAAGCTGGAATCTTTCTTCAAGGAGTATCTGAAGAAATAGTGATAACAGGAAGTGTAAATGTAACTTTTGAAATAACAGATTAAAGAATAAACTAATGGAACAAATAAGAAATAAAGAATATGGAGGCGAACGTCCTCTGTTCGCGACCCACGACCTTCAACTGGAAGATGTAACAATTCACGCCGGTGAATCTGCATTGAAAGAATGTAGTAATATTATAGCAATCAACTGTCGCTTTGAAGGAAAATATCCTTTTTGGCATACCAACGGATTCATTGTGAAAAACTGTCTCTTCACAGAGGGAGCCCGTGCTGCTCTATGGTACTCTCAAAGTCTGCAAATGGCAGATACCTTGGTAGAAGCACCGAAGATGTTTCGTGAAATGGACGGAATAAAACTCGAAAACGTGCAGTTGCCTAATGCTTTGGAAACGTTTTGGTATTGTCGTAATATAGAGCTGAAGAACGTACAGATTGATAAAGCGGATTACCTTTTTATACACAGTGAGAATATTAAGATACAAAACTATGCCCAAAACGGGAACTATTCGTTCCAATATTGCAAGAATGTAGAAATCCATAATGCAGTTATCAATTCCAAAGATGCTTTCTGGAATACGGAAAATGTAACAGTCTATGATTCCGAGCTGAACGGAGAATATCTGGGCTGGCATTCTAAAAACTTACGTCTGGTAAATTGCAGGATTTCGGGGACTCAACCGCTTTGCTACGCACATGATCTGGTGATGGAAAATTGTACGATGGCGGAAGATGCTGACCTTGCTTTTGAACACAGTAGTGTGAAGGCAACGATTAAAAGTCCCGTTCATTGCGTAAAAAATCCTCGTACGGGAAGTATTGTTGCCGAAAGTTTCGGAGCAATCATTTTGGACGAAAATATTAAATCACCAGCAAATTGTGAATTGAAACTTTGGGACGATCTAACCTGTTTTAATTGAAATATGAAATATAATTTCGATGAAATTATTCCACGCAGAGGAACGAATTCTTATAAATGGGATTCGGCTGAAGATGCGGATGTATTGCCGATGTGGGTAGCTGATATGGATTTCCGTACGGCTCCCCCTGTCGTGGAGGCATTGAAGAAACGGGTGGAACATGGGATTTTCGGTTATGTACGTGTACCTGATGCATACTACGAGGCAGTTCTAAATTGGTTTGCTCAACGGCATGCCTGGCGGATGGAAAAAGAGTGGATTATTTACACCACCGGTGTTGTGCCGGCAATATCTGCTGTGATTAAAGCATTAACGCTGCCCGGAGATAAAGTAATGGTGCAGACACCTGTATATAACTGTTTTTTCTCCTCTATCCGTAATAACGGATGCGAGATGATTGCCAATCCTTTGGTATATAGAAACAGGGGCTATCAGATTGACTTTGATGATTTGGAGCGGAAAGCTTCAGACCCGAAGGTAAAACTTCTGTTGTTATGCAATCCGCACAATCCTGCCGGAAGAGTGTGGAGCAAGCAAGAGTTAAGGCGGATAGGTGAGATTTGTCTTCGAAATAATGTGTTTGTGGTTGCGGATGAAATTCATTGTGAATTGGTATTTCTGGGGCATGAATATACTCCTTTTGCTTCTATATCAGAAGAATTCCTACTGAACTCGGTCACTTTTGTTTCGCCTAGCAAAGCCTTTAATTTGGCAGGACTTCAGATAGCCAATATCATTTCCGCAGATGCAGATGTACGGAGGCGGATAGATAAAGCGATTAATATAAATGAAGTCTGTGATGTGAATCCTTTTGGAGTGGAGGCGTTGATAGCTGCTTATAATGAGGGTGAAGAATGGCTGGAAGAACTTAAAATCTATTTGTTTGCGAATTACATCTATTTAAAAGGTTATTTCGAGACCTATCTTCCGGAGTTTCCTGTAATGATGTTGGAAGGTACGTATTTAGTTTGGGTAGATTGTTCGGTTCTGCATCAGGCGTCAGCGGAAATAGTCAAAGACTTGTTGAAGAAAGAAAAACTTTGGGTGAACGAAGGCAGCCTGTATGGAGAGGCTGGTGAAGGATTTATCCGTATCAATATTGCCTGTCCGCGACAGCGGTTGATAGATGGATTAAACAGATTGAAGCGGGCTTTGAAATAATAAAATAATTGTCAGTTTATTGAGAGATCCCCCTTCTCACTCCCCGTAAATACGAATGAAAAGAAGTAATATGGAAAGTCTGAATTGTTCGAAAGGGAATACGGTAGGTATTGTTGTTGCCTATTTTCTCATTTATGTAGTCTGGGGCTCCACCTATTTTTTTATCGGTGTGGCCTTGAAAGACTTTTCGCCTTTCCTTCTCGGAGCGCTCCGGTTTACGGCTGCCGGGATTATACTTCTGGGAATCTGTTATTTGCGGGGAGAACAAATTATAAAGAAAAGCTTGGTAAAACGTTCCGCCGTTAGTGGCATTGTATTGTTGTTTGTAGATATGGCTGTCGTTATGTTGGCGCAACGAGTAGCCTTGTAGCCATTATCGCTTCTTCCACAGCCCTTTGGATTTTGCTGTTGGATGTCCCGATGTGGCGTACTAATTTCCGTAATCCACTTACTATAATGGGAGGTTTGATTGGTTTCGGAGGGGTAGTGATGCTTTATGCAGAGCAACTCAATGTCAGATGGTTACATTCGTATAGTGAGCGTGGTATTCTGCTCCTTATTTTCGGGTGCATATCCTGGGCTTTGGGAACGCTATATGCCAAATATCGTTCTTCTCGTGAAGAAAAAGTGAATGCTTTTGCCGGTTCTGCCTGGCAGATGCTTTTTGCCAGTGGAATGTTTTGGCTTTGTGCTGTTATCAATGGAGATGTTCGGGAGGCCGATTTGCGTGAAGTCTCGGTTACAAGCTGGCTCTCCCTGCTTTATTTAGTCTCTTTCGGTTCTTTACTGGCATATTCGGCATACGTTTGGCTGTTGAAAGTGCGTCCGGCTGCGGAGGTAGGGACACATGCTTATGTCAATCCTTTTATTGCTGTTCTTTTAGGAGTCTTTTTAGGAAACGAACAGGTTACTTTTATTCAGGTTTCCGGTTTGCTGGTTATTCTGTTGGGAGTGATGTTGATAGGTCGGAAGCGTAAAGCGCAATAAATAGAAAACGATGTACATCTTATATCATTTCGATAATATAATTCCTTATATTTGTATCAGGATGAATAAACCAATAATTTGAGAAATGAAAACAGAAAAAGAAAAAATGTTGGCGGGAGAAGTTTATGATTGTGCTGATAATGAGTTACTGACCAGATGGCATAAAGCAAAGCAACTTCAACAGGAGTATAATAATACTCTCACTACTGATGCAGGTAAAATTTCTGATTTATTAGATGAATTAATCGGTTCAAGGGGGGATAATGTCTGGATTAGTGCTCCTTTCTTTGTGGACTATGGTGAGAATATTTATATCGGGAAGAATGTAGAGATTAATATGAATTGCGTTTTTCTTGATTGTAACAAGATTGTTATCGGTGATAATTCGGGGATTGGGCCGGGAGTACATATTTATACTGTTTTTCATTCTACAAAGGCATCGGAAAGAACCTCTGAAAACAGTACTTTTTGGAAGTCACAGACAGCTCCGGTGATTATTGGCAATAATGTGTGGATTGGTGGAGGATGCATCATTCTTCCGGGAGTAACTATTGGCGATAATACAACTATTGGGGCAGGGAGCGTTGTCACAAAGTCTATTCCGGCCAATGTGCTGGCGGTTGGCAATCCGTGTAGAATCCTTAAACAGATAGAGTATTGACGCTTCTTTAATATTCGTATTATCTCGTCAGTAAAAAAGTCACTTGTAATGCTATGTTAAGCACTTCCCATTCATAACGTAAAAAATACGTGAACGGGGAGTATTAGGGAGGAATGTGGTGATCTAATAATGACGCTATATCTCTGTATTTAAGATGTCAGGTTTGCGTGCGGAATTTATTAGGAGTCATCCCGACAATTCGTTTAAACATTCGGCTAAGATGTTGTGGATACTGGAATCCGATTTCGTAGGCAATCTGACTCGTTGTTTTATCTGAAGACAAGAGTTGTTCTTTTGCCAGTTCAATCATTTTATCCTGAATATATTCGGAGACGGTTTTACCAGTTTGCTTACGAATCATATCGCCAAAGTAGTTGGGAGAAAGAAATACTTTGTCGGCAAAGTATTTGACCGATGGCAATCCTAAATGTTGCGGAGCATCTCCTTCAAAATATTCATTGAGCAGATGTTCGAAGCGGACGATAATATCATTGTTAACTTTGTTTCGGGTTTCAAACTGCCGTTCGTAAAAGCGCATACAATAATCAAGCAGCAATCTGATATTGGTACAGATCAGGCGGCGACTGTGTCTGTCGATAGCATGGTTTAGCTCGATTGCTATTTTTTGCAGGCAATCCATTACTATCTGTCGCTCCTCTTCAGAAAGATGGAGTGCTTCATTGGTTTCGTAAGAGAAGAATGAGTAGTTTTTTATTTCTTGTCCGAGGCTAGTGCCTCGTATGAGGTCGGGATGGAATAGGAGGCCGTGCGCATTGGGCTGAATGTTTTGGATTAATTCCAAATCAGTAATTTGCCCGGGGCCAAAACAGACAATGGTTCCGTCTTGATAGTCATAATATTGACGACCGTATTTAATATCACCGCATTTTACATTCTTCAAGAATAGCGCATACACTTCATAGCGAAACCATGCGCGTGTAGGCCATGTGGTGGACTTGGTGAGATCGATGATGCTGACCAACGGATGTTTGGTTTCAAGTCCGAAGATTTCGTTATAACGATTCACGTTATCTATTACAATCATTTCGTCTTTATAATTCTCTTCCATAGCGTTGTCTGCTTTTAGTAGGTTACAAATATAATTCTTTTATCCATAAAATTAGTTCTCCATCTTCAAAATCCATGATTGGGGTATAAATATCCGTAAATCGTCTACATCCGGGGTGGATGATTCCCAGTAACTTTGTAATCGGTAATTTAATACTGAAATTCGAACTATCATAAGTTATCAAGATGAAAAAGTTACTGATTGCTTTTCTATTGTTTGCTGCCGCTATTTCGGCCAGCATCATTAAACCGGTTGAGCGGTTTGCCACCGAAAATAATAAAGTACGGTTGTCTCGCATAACAGTCGATTCGGCACGACTGGAAGAATATAATGCTTATCTGAAGGAAGAAATCGAAGCCTCAATGCGATTAGAACCAGGTGTGCTGGTACTCTATGCCGTAGCGGAGAAAGAACGTCCCCACCATGTGACAATTCTTGAAATTTATGTTGATGAAGCAGCTTATAAAAGCCATATTGCTACGCCTCATTTTCAGAAATATAAAAAAGAAACGCTTGATATGGTGCAGTCGCTCGAACTGGTAGATACCACTCCACTCATTCCTGGGCTGAAGATTAAGTAAATTGAATCAGTAATATTGGTTTCTATATCCGTAATTTGTATCATAAAGAGTTGGAACAGAATAGCTAACTTTGCATTATCAGAGAGTTCATAAATAATAAACCATACGTAGTTATATGAGAAAATTGTTTTTTATTATTGTAACAGCCATCGGAATGATGCAAATCCCGATGCAATCTATAAATGCACAGAATATGAAAAAAGAAGAAGTACCTCAAAACATCAGCGCATTTCCGGTAGGAAAAGCGAATACAGGATTCGAACAATATTTCACGGGTAGATCTTGGCTGGCACCGCTGACTGGTAACAAAGACTTGAATGTACCCATGTCCAACGTTACTTTTGAGCCTGGCTGCCGGAATAATTGGCACAGCCATACGGGTGGACAACTCCTGATTGCCGTCGGCGGTGTGGGATATTATCAGGAACGTGGTAAAGCGGCGCGCCGTTTACTTCCCGGTGATGTGGTTGAAATTGCTCCGAACATCGAACATTGGCATGGCGCCGCTCCCGATAGTTGGTTCTCACATCTGGCTATCGGATGCAATCCGCAGACCAACCAGAATACATGGTTGGAACGAGTGGATGACCAACAGTATGCCGAAGCAACGAAAGGTAACGTAGCAATCGGACTGCAAGCTACCGATCCTGAATTGGACGATATATTTAGTAATTTTACAAAAGAAGTGCAAGAATACGGTGCACTGGACATTAAAACCCGTCTTATGGTAACATTGGCATCCAATATTGCTTCACAAGCGCAGGCCGAATACCGCATCACACTCGAAAGCGCACTTAATGAAGGCATTGCTCCGATAGAAATAAAAGAAATCCTTTACCAGTCAGTAGCCTATGCGGGCATGGCTAAGGTCAGAGATTTTATCGGTATCACCAATGATATATTGCTCGCCCGTGGCGTGCGTCTTCCTTTGGAAGGACAATCGGTTGTATCATCCGAAACACGTTTCAATAAGGGACTGGAATTGCAGAAATCCATATTTGGTGAACGGATAGAACAGATGCATAAGAACGCTCCCGACAATCAGAAGCACATCCAACGTTACCTCTCCGCCAACTGTTTCGGCGACTATCAGACACGTAGCGGACTGAATGTAAAGACCCGCGAACTGATTACATTCTCGATACTTGTTTCTTTAGGCGGCTGTGAATCGCAGGTAAAAAGTCACATACAGGGAAATGCCAACGTAGGGAATAATAAAGATACGTTGCTGGCAGTCGTAACGCAACTCTTGCCATTTATTGGTTATCCGCGCACACTCAATGCCATAGCCTGTCTGAACGAAGTGATTCCGGAAAAGTAATAAAGACATTGATGCATCCCCAAAGATAACGATTAAAATCTATCCGGGACTTGACAAACGCTTTTTAATGTTATATATTTGTAGTCCGGGAAAGTATGAAACGAATGAATACTGAATGAAAAAACAGACGGAATATGGATATGAAATGGATGGAAAATAGTATAATATTACAACGAACTTAGCTCATTCCCTTAGCTTATACTAGGGGATAAGGCAACAGATATAGCCCAAAGGCTGCGAACTTTACAGAGTTCGCAGCCTTTTTTGTAACCTATTATTGAATATATTTTTGCAAATTCAGGTTTTAAAGTTTATAATAAACAGGGGGGACGTTTATAATAAACGGTCACAGTATTTATTAATAACGCTCTTTATGTTTATGTGGTAGGTTGTTATCTTTTTTGTATAACCTTTCTCTAAAGGATAGAAACTTGTGTGGTTGTGATAATAATAATTGATATATTGACTGGGTAATTTAATTTTATAAAATATAGTTTCTCCACTATTCTTGTTATTGTTACTCTATGTTATCTATCAGCTTTGTTTTGAAATGCACTTTGAATACCTGTTTTTATCTGTCGGAAACTTTGCAGGACGAGATAATAAAACCTCATATTTGATGATCAATTCACTGCAAGATTTGTTATCTTTGCAAAGGTTTCATTTATAAAGAGAAGAAGTTATGGATATCATGGACCGTTTGAAAGGGCCTCGGCGCAATCTGCCTATCGGGATACAAAGTTTTGAGAGACTTCGTCGCGACGGCTATTTGTATGTTGACAAAACAGCATTTGTCTACGAACTTGCCTCAACGGGCAATCCGTATTTCCTTAGCCGTCCGCGTCGTTTTGGCAAAAGTCTGCTGCTTTCTACACTGGAAGCGTATTTCTGTGGAAAGAAAGAGCTTTTTGAAGGACTTGCCATTGAGCAGCTCGAAACAGAATGGAACGAACACGCTGTACTGCATCTTGACCTTAATGCCGAGGATTACTCTGAAATAGAAGGATTGAGAAACGGACTTGAATTGCAGCTTCGTAGTTGGGAAAAAGTCTATGGAACCAGTGAGGAAGGTTTGAGTTATTCCGGTCGTTTCATGCAAGTCATTAAAGAAGCTTATCGACAAACAGGTCGTGGCGTAGTTGTTCTTATTGACGAGTACGACAAACCGCTGCTTCGCTCCATGCATAATCCGGAATTACAAGACAAGTTCCGCGAAATGCTCACCGCTTTTTATACTGTACTGAAATCAGCAGACCCCTGGTTGCGCTTCGTCTTTATCACCGGAGTGACCAAATTTGCTCAAATGGGTATATTCAGCACTCTCAACCAACTGATCGATATCAGCTTCGACCCGCAATACAATGCTCTTTGTGGTATGACCCGCCCGGAAATTGAAGCCAATTTCGTCCCGGAACTGGAACGGTTGGCAGAAAGGAACGGTTTGACAAAAGAAGATTGTATGGCATACCTTACTCGTATGTATGACGGATATCATTTCAACTATGTCCGTAAGGAAGGTATGTACAATCCGTTCAGCATACTGAATGTGCTTAGGAGCGGGATGTTTGAGAATTACTGGTTTGCCAGCGGAACACCCACTTTCCTTGCCGAAATGCTGAAGAAGACCCATTATGATTTGCGTGAACTGGACGGATTGGAAGTAACTGCCGCCTCTCTTACCGACGACCGTGCTGACGTAAACAACCCTGTGCCAATGATTTATCAAAGCGGCTATCTGACCATTAAAGGATATGATACAGAACTGCGTCTCTACAAGCTGGGTTACCCCAATGATGAGGTGAAGTATGGCTTTCTTAATTTTATCACTCCGTTTTATACCTCGTTGGATGAATCGAAAGCCCCCTTTTATATCGGACAGTTTGTAAAAGAACTAAGGGCAGGAGATGTTGAGGTTTTCCTCACCCGCCTTCGTGCGTTCTTTGCCGATTTCCCCTACGAACTGAATGATAAGACAGAGCGTCACTATCAAGTGGTATTCTATCTTGTTTTTAAACTACTGGGGCAGTTTATTAACGCCGAAGTGCAAAGTGCCCTGGGACGTGCTGACGCTGTGGTGAAAACAGCAAATGCTGTTTATGTCTTCGAATTTAAGCTAAACGGTACCGCAGAAGAAGCATTGGCGCAGATTGATAATCGCGGCTATCTCATACCTTATACTACTAATGGTTGCCGTATAGTGAAAATAGGTGCAGAGTTCAGTAAGGAAGAACGCAATTTGAGTCGATGGTTAGTAGAGGAAGAAGGATAGTAGGGAATTGATAATAAAAGTATAGTATATAATTTCAAACCCCAAAAGTAACGCCCAAACGGTAAAACGGCATCCGTTTGAGCGTTTTTTTTAGAAATCTTTTTGGAAGGATGAGGAAGGAAACGATAGCTTATCTCTTCCATTATTCCGTTCTCTATGTGATATATACGTTGATTTTAATGTTTCCTTTGACAACTTTCGGTCGATGTTCTATTTTTCATATTTTAGATTGTTCGAAAATGTAATAGATGTTAATTGGCTACCAGGCTTGCGAACTAATTTTTGATATGATATGTTGTTTAAAGTGAATAACGAATTAAAAATGAACTAGAAAGTTAGACATGGACAAATAAAACATTTCTAATGATTTAGCAGATAAAACATTACATTTTAAAACTTATGATTATGAGAAAATCGATTATTTTATTAGCCTTGATATTGGGTGGCGTTACAGCAAATGCCCAATCAGTTGTAGAAGGTACAAAAGTAACAGACAATTGGTCTGTGGAAGTCAATGCCGGTGCAATCACTCCCCTTACTCACAGTGCTTTCTTTAAAAGTATGCGTCCTGCTTTTGGAGTGGGAGTTTCCAAGCAATTAACTCCTATCTTCGGTTTGGGATTCCAAGGAATGGGATACATTAATACTACTCCGAGTAAAACATCTTTCGATGCTTCCGACGTCAGCGTATTGGGTAAAGTCAACCTGATGAACCTGTTTGCAGGTTACAAAGGCGAACCCCGTTTGTTTGAAGTGGAAGCCGTTGCAGGAATGGGCTGGTTACATTATTATGTGAATGGTGATGGAGATCAGAACACTTGGTCTACCCGTTTGGGATTGAATTTCAACTTCAACTTGGGCGAAAGCAAAGCATGGACATTGGGTATCAAACCTGCCATTGTATATGATATGCAAGGCACTTACCCCGAAACAAAGAGCCGTTTCAATGCCAATAACGCAGGTTTCGAATTGACAGCCGGATTGACATATCACTTTAAGACAAGTAACGGAACACATCATTTTGCAAAAGTGAGAGTGTACAACCAAGCTGAAATTGACGGATTGAACTCTTCCATCAATGCGCTTCGTTCGGAAGTGAACAACAAAGACGGTCAGATCAGCAACGCCAACCAGCGCATCAACGGACTGCAAGAAGAACTTGAAGCCTGCCGTACAAAGGTTGTTCCGGTAGAGACTGTAGTGAAAACCGCCCGTGTGCCCGAATCTATCATTACTTTCAGACAAGGTAAATCATCGGTTGACGCTTCCCAACTTCCTAACGTGGAACGTGTAGCTTCATACATGAAGAAATATCCTGACTCAAAAGTAGTTATTAAAGGATACGCTTCTCCGGAAGGTAGTGTGGAGGTCAACGCAAGAATCGCTGCTGCACGTGCAGAGGCTGTAAAAACTATCCTTGTTAATAAATACAAGATTAGTGCATCCCGCATCACTGCCGAAGGTCAGGGCGTAGGCGACATGTTTACCGAACCGGATTGGAACCGTGTAAGTATATGTACGATTGAAGATTAAACAGATAGATTACATAAATAGAATAATGAAGGCTGCCCAAAAGGCAGCCTTTGTTGTATGTACTGGTTTTATAGATAAGCGGCTAATTTTTGAATATCCTGAAAGATTAGTAAACAGATTTCTTTGTACATTACATAAAATAGCTATTTTTGCAAGTATTGTTCATGCGCGTTCTGTGTTGAGTGTGCAAATATCAACCATTAAAAACTGTATTATGAAGAGAGTATTCGTTTTTCAAGATTTTAAATCGCAGAAATTCTGGAGTATAGAGGTAGTCGGGACAGATGTTACTGTAAATTATGGTAAGCTGGGGACTGCCGGACAAACACAAGTGAAAAACTACGCAACTACTGAAGAGGCTGAGAAGGCTGCCAACAAACTGATTGCAGAGAAGACAAAGAAAGGTTATGTGGAAACTGCCGAAGAAACAGCACGTGAAATGAAAGTGGAAGCTAAGAAATATACATTGAGTTATGATGAGTATGAAAACGATGTGAAGCTTTTGGATAAGATATTGAAAGACAAGCATCTCTCTGAATATAAGCAAATAACGATTGGCTGTTGGGATTATGAAGGTGATGACTGTTCGGCTTTGTTACAAGGTCTCATTGAAAATAAGGACAAGTTTGCGCAGATAGAAGGCCTGTTCTGGGGGGATATTGAACAGGAAGAACAGGAGATCTCATGGATTGAACAAGCCGACCTTAGTCCGCTGCTCGATAGTATGCCTAAATTGAAGGATCTGAAAATAAAAGGAACAAACAATCTGCGCTTGGGAAAAACTTCACGTCCGGAGTTGCGGTCGCTGGAAATAATCAGTGGTGGTATGCCTACTGAAGTGGTAGAGGACATTCTTGCTTCTGACTTTCCCAATCTGGAAAAACTGATTCTATATGTTGGTGTGGAAGATTACGGATTTGAAGGTGATATTGAGATCTTCCGTCCGCTTTTCTCCAAAGAGCGTTTCCCGAAGCTGACCTATCTGGGGCTTGTTAACTCTGAAGAACAGGACAGCATTGTAGAAATGTTCCTGGAATCGGATATTCTACCTCAACTTGAAACCATGGATATTTCGGCCGGTACTCTGAAAGATGAAGGTGCACAGTTGTTGCTGGATAATATGGATAAAATCGCTCACTTGAAGTTTATCAATATGCGCTATAATTATTTGAGCAAGGACATGAAGAAACAGTTGCAGAACCTTCCTATGAAAATAGACATTGCCGAAACCGAAGAGGCGGATGAATATGATGGTGAATTGTGGTATTACCCGATGATTACAGAATAGGAGATGCAGATAATCGTTGTCAGCAACTCTTTATCCAAACGTATAGAATACTTTGTTGAAGCAGGTAAGCACTTGCAGACAGAAGTTTGTTTTATGACTTATGAGGAACTTTTTAGCTGCTTGCCGCTATTGCGGCAGGCAGTTATCAAACTGGAACCCTGTGTAAGTGATGAAACTGATTTCCTGAAATATGCGCTGTTGAATCAGGCATATAAGGAGACATTGCAACGTTTGAGCGAGATGAGCCTGCCTGATGATGTGTGCTTTTTAAATACTCCTGATGCTTTGTTGCGTGCTCTTGATAAAAAGGAAACAAAAGAAGTCCTGATGGACAAAGGGCTGAAAGTGACTCCGATGTTACCGTCTCCACACTCTTTCGATGAGTTACGGCAGCTTCTTGCCGATTGTGGTAGAGGATGCTTTTTAAAACCCCGTTATGGTTCGGGTGCGGGAGGCATTATGGCGATTCGTTATCAGCCCAACCGGAATAAGTGGATAGTCTATACTACGCTGCGGCAAGTGGACGGAGTGATTCATAATACCAAACGAATCAATCGTTTGAGCGTGGAAAAAGAGATAATCCCGTTGGCAGAAGCTGTGATACAAACAGAAGCTATCCTCGAAGAATGGATTCCTAAAGCACAATTGCAAGGAGAAAATTACGACCTTCGGGTAGTGTGCCGGGAGTCTGAAATAGATTATATCGTTGTGAGATGCAGCAAAGGAAGCATAACGAATTTACACCTGAACAACAAGGCGCATTGGTGGAATGAATTGTCTCTATCCGAAGAGGTACGGCAACAAATCTATTTTCAATGTCAGGAAGCTGTGCAATCCTTGGATTTGCGTTATGCAGGAGTAGATGTATTGATAGAAAGAGGGACGGATATTCCTTATATAATAGAAGTCAACGGACAAGGAGACCATGTTTATCAGGATATGTTTGCTCATAATTCTATTTATACTCAACAAATAAAAAACATAAAAAAGAAATATAACCATGCAAATAGATGAACTGCCGGCTGGCGAACAGACCCGTCATCCGGATCTGGATATGAATCAGGTGGTGGGTACTCATGATATATTGATGCTTTGCTTTGACACCTTGCGGTATGATGTCAGCAAAGAGGAAGAAGCGGCCGGAAGAACGCCTGTACTGAACAGCCATGGAGGAGAATGGGAGAAAAGACATGCTCCGGGAAATTTCACTTACCCGTCTCATTTTGCCATCTTTGCCGGATTTCTGCCTTCTCCGGCAGAACCTCATTCGTTGCGTAGCCGTAACTGGTTGTTTTTCCCCGTGCAAGCGGGTACAGGACGTATTCCGCCCAAAGGAAGTTATCCATTTACAGAAGCGACTTTTGTGCAGAGTCTTGCCCATACAGGCTATGAAACGATTTGTATAGGTGGCGTAAATTTCTTTAGCAAGCGTAATGAGCTGGGGCGTGTATTCCCCGGTTACTTTACTAAAAGTTATTGGCTGCCTACCTTTGGATGCACAGCACCCGATAGTACTGAAAAACAGATTGATTTTGCATTGAAAAAACTAGAAAATTATCCGGACGACAAACGGATCTTTATGTATATCAATTTTTCTGCTATCCATTATCCGAACTGTCATTATGTGGAGGGTAAAATGAAAGATGATAAAGAATCACATGCGGCTGCCCTGCAATATATTGACAGTCAGTTACCTCGTTTGTTTCAGGCTTTTCAGAAACGGAGCAATACGCTGGTGATTGCTCTTTCCGATCATGGCACTTGTTATGGTGAAGATGGGTATGAATACCATTGCATATCTCACGAAACGGTTTATACAGTCCCTTACAAACACTTTATTTTAACGAAACAATGAATCAACCGCTACCACGATATGTAGACTATATGTATAGCTATCCACATAAAACTGCCTATCGTCCTTTTCCATCTCCGGTTTCGCTGCTTCCTTACCTGGAACAGGTGGAAGGGCAGAAGGCATCACTCTATTTTCATATTCCTTTTTGTAGTCATAAATGTGGATATTGTAACCTGTTTTCTCTACAAACCAATCGTGCGGATTATATCGCAACTTATTTGGAAACCCTTCATAAGCAGGCACAACAATTGTCACCTCTCACCACCGGACTGATCTTTGACAGTTTCGCCATTGGAGGAGGTACACCGTTGCTTCTCACCGTTTCCCAACTGGAATACTTATTGGAGACGGCTGCCCTGTTCGGAGTGCATCCCTCACATGCTTTTACTTCCATAGAAACATCACCGGAGTATGCTGATCCTGCCCGTTTGGCATGGTTGAAACAAGCCGGAGTGGCTCGTATAAGTATCGGTATACAAAGTTTTCTCAACGAAGAGTTAACCGCTTTGAAAAGACGTCCCCGGCAAGACACGATCAATCAGGCGTTGGAAACTATCCGGAAGATGGAATTTCCTTTTTTTAATATCGACTTGATTTACGGAATCAAAGGACAAACAGTGGATAGTTTTCTCTATTCTTTAGAGCAGGCTCTTCTGTTTCAGCCTAACGAACTCTTTATCTATCCGTTATATGTGCGACAGGGAACAGCTATCACGGAGCGGGAATCTGATGATGTCTGTTTCCGGATGTATTGTGCCGCCCGTGATCTGTTGAAAGACAGAGGCTTTCTACAAACTTCGATGCGGCGTTTTATTCATCATCCGTCTACTGATGCGGAAATTTCCTGTGGAGATGAAGTGATGCTTTCGTGTGGTTCCGGCGGACGTAGTTACTTGGGTAATTTGCATTATGCCACCCGGTATACTGTTTGTCAGCGCTATATTGCCGAAGAGATAGATGACTATATGGGCACTACTGATTTTACAGTAGCTCGCAATGGATTTATTCTCTCTCAAGAAGAACGAAGGCAACGTTTCATCATTAAAAATCTGATGTATTATATGGGGCTTGATAAAGCCGAATATGAGCGTCGTTTTGGCGAATCACCGGATGATATTCCATTATTCCGGCAACTGGCAGAACGGCAATGGATAGAAAATACAGATGACCGCATTTGTCTTACTTCCGAAGGAATAGGATATTCTGATTATATTGGTCAGTTGTTCATTACTCCTGAAATAAGAGGGCTGATGGAAACTTATTCTTATTGAACGAAATGAAAATGAAAAACGAGGGGGATTTACTTTCCATCAAGCGTATCTATTATCGCGGTAAATTGAATAGCTGCAATTATACCTGCTCTTACTGTCCTTTCGGCAAAAAGTCACATCTGACAGCCACTACGCAGGATGAACAGGCGTGGAACCGTTTTATTACGGCTATTGAACAATGGAAAGGGGGACCGTTGCAGTTATTTATTATTCCTTACGGTGAAGCATTGATACATCGTTATTATCGGAAAGGGATCATTCATTTAGCGGCGTTGCCACAAGTGGCTGGAATTTCCTGTCAGACTAATCTTTCTTTTTCTGCTGATGAATGGCTGGACGAATTTCCGGCTACACCGACATTGATAAGTAAGATAAAAATTTGGGCCAGCTTTCATCCGGAAATGACTTCAGTAGAAAGTTTTGTCCGGCGACTTCATACACTTTATAATGCAGGAATACAGGTCTGTGCCGGAGCGGTAGGCAATCCGATGGCAAAAAGCGTACTTAGTGATTTGCGAAATGCTCTTTTGCCGGATATTTATTTGTTTATTAATGCTATGCAAGGTTTGAAGTCTCCGTTAAGCATAGAAGATATTCGTTTCTTTACGCAACTGGATAACCTTTTTGAATATGATTTAAAAAACGCTTCGGCTCAATGGACTATCTGTTCGGGAGGGAGAAGTAGTTGTTTTATTGATTGGAAAGGAGATATCTTTGCTTGTCCCCGAAGTCAGGTGAAGATAGGAAATTTTTATCAGAATCAAATGTTGGCCCCCTTGCTTCCTTGTCGGCGGAAGGTCTGTGACTGTTACATTGCTTTCAGTAATTTGACTAATCATCCTTTGCATCGAATAATGGGAGCAGGTGCATTTTGGCGGATCCCGGATAAGCCTTTCATTACTTCCGTGTTTTTTGATGTGGATGGAACACTTACCGATGCCCAGGGAAGGGTTTCGGAAAGTTATGCCCATGCTTTGCGGTACATAGCGCAATTTGTTCCCTTATATCTTGCTACTTCTTTATCTATGCAACAGGCGCGGAGAAAGTTAGGCAAGGCTCTTTTCAGCCTGTTTGAAGGAGGGGTGTTTGCTGATGGTGGATTACTGGTATATGGCGGGCAGAGCCGGTGTATGCCGGTTGAATTACTACTGGACATAAACGAAGAATCAGCAAAGATAACGGCGCATAGCTATGAAGGTCAAGTCTATAAATACAGCATGCTGGTTTATGATAAGGAAGAGAGAATAAATATTCTTTCTCGCTTAAAAGAGAAACCTTATCAGGTGTTTTATAAACCACCTCTTATTACGGTTATCCATAAGGAAGTTGATAAACGGAAAGGAGTGCTTCATATATGCAAGGCTTTAGCTTTTCCCCTTGACCAAGTATTGATTGTCGGAAATTCACTGAAGGATTGGGAGATGATGTCAGTGGTGTCTCATTCTTGTGCAGTGATGAACGCCGAACTACTTTTAAAAGAACGTGCCCGCTATACGCTGAATCCGGACCGATTGGCTGCTTTCTTCCGCTTCCGGGAGTAGAAAAGCGGCTGCAATAAAAGCTTCACATTGATACCTGATTGTATCATTCAAAAATAAAAATCAGTTATAATTTGGTAGTTATAAAAACAAAGCCCATATTTGCAGCCCGAAAATAGGGACAGGCATAAAAATCCTCATCGGAGGGTGCTATAATAGATAATTATAGTGCTGGATAAGATGAATGGTGTAAATCATTCGCTTGTCCGGCACTATTTTTTATTGTAACAATTTAAGATAAGAGGTAAAGTAGCGGAGAAACTATGAAAGAGTTAAATTTGACACAAGGAAGTGTTCCGAAGGTATTGCTGCAATTTGCAGTACCTTTTCTTATTGCCAATGTGCTTCAGGCACTTTATGGTGGAGCCGACTTGTTTGTTGTGGGGCAATATGATGATTCGGCAAGTGTGGCGGCTGTGGCTATCGGCAGTCAGGTGATGCAGACGATTACGAGTATTATTCTTGGCATTACGACAGGCACAACCGTGCTGATTGCTATCGCTATCGGAGCAAAAGATGACCGGAAAGTAGCTTTTACAATCGGTTCTTCCGTGTGGCTATTTTCAATCGTAGGAGTCTTGCTGACCTTGGTCATGCTGGCATTTCATGGGCAGATAACCGAACTGATGCACACGCCTGCGGAAGCGATGGCTGATACTAAAAACTATATTCTGGTATGTTCGGCTGGTATTCTGTTCATAATAGGGTATAACGTTGTATGTGGTATCCTGCGTGGATTGGGTGATTCAAAGACACCGCTTTATTTTGTAGGCTTGGCATGTATAATCAATATAGTGCTCGATTTTATACTGGTCGGCTATTTCCATTGGGGAGCTACAGGAGCGGCTATTGCTACTGTAACCGCGCAAGGCGTTAGCTTTGGAATAGCGCTTTGGTTCTTATACCGGCATGGATTCCACTTTGATTTCTCACGGAAGGATATCCGTTTGAACCGGAATCTGTCTAAAAAGATCATGGTATTGGGAGCGCCTATTGCTTTGCAAGATGCTTTAATCAATGTTTCATTTCTGATAATCACTGTCATTGTGAATCAGATGGGAGTCATTGCGTCTGCTTCTTTAGGTGTTGTTGAGAAAATCATAGTGTTTGCCATGCTGCCTCCGATGGCTATATCATCGGCTGTGGCAACCATGACTGCACAAAATTACGGGGCGGGACTTATCAAGAGAATGAATAAATGTCTTGCTTCCGGAATAGGGATTGCTCTTGTTTTCGGTGTGTCGGTTTGCGTGTATTCGCAATTCCTGCCGGAGACGCTTACCGCTTTCTTTACGAAAGATGCCGCTGTGGTGGCAATGGCAGCAGAGTACCTGCGGGGATATAGCATCGACTGTATCGTAGTCAGTTTTGTGTTCTGCATCAATTCTTATTTCAGCGGACAAGGGAACTCGTTATTCCCGATGATTCACAGTCTGATAGCTACTTTCCTGTTCCGTATACCATTGTCATACTGGTTCAGTCAGATGGATAGCTCGTCGCTGTTTATCATGGGATTTGCTCCACCCATTTCAACGGCGGTTTCATTATTGATTTGTATCTGGTATTTGCGATATACGCAAAGGAAATTATACTTGAGAGGCACATTGATGCCTGCTATGTCGAATTAGGTGTTTTTAAGTGACATATATTAACTAAAATCTATTTTGTATGGAAGCTTATTTGAAGAAACTCTGTTTTGAGTATCAGGTTGATGAAAAAGAAGTGAAAGAGCTGTTGGCTCGTATGGAAATGGTGTATCTGGATAAAGGAGAAACGATTGCATCTGCCACAATGCCCGAGCAGAGCTTGTATATTATTGTTTCCGGCATTCTGCATACATACACGACCCATGAAGGAGAGGACAGAACCATCCGGTTTTTATCTGAAGGGGATGCTGTATTGTGCTATAACTCCAGTCAGTATGCTGTAAAGGCGCTGACGAAATGTGCTGCTTATTACATCAGCGAAGAGGAGATTGAAGAGTTGTGCGCAACATCTATTTCGTTTGCCAACTTGGTTCGTCAACTGATGGAATATCAGTTCTATTTTAAAGAAGAAGAGAATATGAACGTTCGTAAACTGACGGTAAGAGAGAGGTATCTTTCTTTATTGGCAGAAATCCCAGATATTCTGTACAGGGTACCTTTGAAGTATATTACTCATTATCTGGGTGCCGATGTAACCAGTTTGGGATATATGGCTGGAAGTTCTAAATAGGAAATATAACCTGGACATCTATTTTTCTATGTATTCCTTATCAGATGGTTCATTGACTATTCAAAATTGAGTTTGAAAAGTCTTTGGATTATTTGGTAAGGAATATTATTTTTGTATTCCAAATGAAAAACTCAATACCTCGATATACTTTTTATAAGAATAAGTATGGAAGCGAACTTTTGGTCGGTGTGGTAGAACTGAAATATGTGAAGAAGTTCTTGGCTGAAAGTGCTATTCACACGTTGAATTATTATGATGTTACTTTTATAACAGAAGGTAAAGGGACGTTTTCAGTCGATAACCAAACCTATGAAGTAACCCCATGTGACGTTCTATTCTCTAAACCGGGAGAAATCCGGAACTGGGATACGCGTCATATCATCAATGGTTATGCGCTGATTTTCGAGGAAGAGTTCTTGTCTTCCCTCTTTAAAGATTCTTTGTTTGTACAGCATCTTTCGTTTTTTCAGCTGGAAAGCTTTTCATCAAGACTGCATTTGCCAGATGAGCTTTATGCCCGTATACTCCAAATTTTGCATCATATAAAGATGGAGATCGACTCGTATCAGCAAAACGATGTGCATGTATTGAGAGCGTTGCTTTATGAAGTCCTGATGTTATTGGACCGGGCTTATCTTAAAATGACTTCGATAGAGGAGGGCAGGAGCAGAGAAGCGTCTAATAATCATGTAAGTAAATTCATGAATTTGGTAAATATCCATTCGAAAGAGCAACACTCGGTTCAGTATTATGCGGATAAACTCTGCATTACTTCAAACTATTTGAATGAGATGGTAACCTCGACAATGGGGTTCAGCGCCAAACAATATATTCAGAATAAAGTGATGGATGAGGCTAAAAGACTGCTCGTTTATACAAACGTCCCTATATCGGATATTGCTTTTGAACTCTGCTTTTCAACGGTCTCCTATTTTATTCGCAGCTTCCGGCAACATACGGGAGAAACTCCATTACTTTATCGGAAAACACATAAACCGTAAAAAGTACTATTTTCCCCTTTCTTTTTATTACGCCGTTCCTCTTCTATTTCTCTACTTTCGCATCAGATAATAACTAACAATAAAAAATGAAATGATGAGAGACGCAGAAAAAACAGTAGGGAACATGATTGATAAGTTGAAAACAGCTTTTATCGGTTCTATAGACAGGGAGGGATTTCCTAATATCAAGGCAATGTTGCAGCCAAGAAAAAGGGAAGGGATAAAAACGATTTATCTGACAACGAATACTTCATCCATGCGTGTGGCGCAATACCGGGAAAACAATCATGCGTGTATTTACTTTTGTGATACAAGATTTTTTAGAGGTGCGATGCTGCGGGGTACAATGGAAGTATTGACAGACAGTGCCAGCAAAGAAATGATTTGGCAGGAGGGTGATACCATGTATTACCCGGAAGGAGTGACAGATCCCGACTATTGTGTATTGAAATTTACGGCAACTTCCGGTAGGTTTTATAGTAATTTCAAATCGGAGAGCTTTATCGTAGAATAAAACTCATAGTATATAAGAGATACTAAGAGACAGCGCTTTTATAGTCTCAATGTGCTATTTTTAAGATTGTATAAAAGAATAGCAACTTTAAAAACAATGAACCAGTGAATAAACGGCATAAAATAGGGCAATAATATGCGGAAATACAGGTCTATTTCGCATAAAACTACATACGGAATGCATCTTTTCTTGTTGGCAAAGCGTTCGTTCCTCGGTGAGGAGCGGGGTGTTCCTCGGTGTGCGTCGCTAGCTTCCTCACCGAGGAACTTGTTTGTCATCGGTGAGGAAGCTGAAACTGGTCTTTTTGAGGGTGGTTTTTCTCTAGTTTGGCATAACTGTTAGAAAGGATAGGAATAATAAAAAGAACGGTTATCTTAATATTTTATGTTGAATGGTGAATGAATAATGGAAAATAGCTGCTATTTGGATGATATATGTCCCAAATGATAATAATAAAGAACTTTCTCCCGACAGATGCCGGGCTTTTTTCTATTTTTCTTAAATCGTTATGCTATTGTCTCTCTTTCTGATTGCTTAAATATTCCTTTTTTAAGAATGGTCATTCTTTCATTCATTTTATGCTCCCGGACAGAATCCGTTTTTATAAAACAGATAACTTTCCTCTATCGCATCGGCAGTATCAGCTTCTAATGCATATAATATTTCTTTGCAAAATTCCAATTGCCCGGTTCCGTTGGCAGTTACAATATTCTCGTCTCTTACAGCTTGTTCATTGATATAGTTCGAATCGCCTGTATATTTATCCCCAGCATACTGTTTTAGATAATTGAGCGTATTGCTGGTATGCTTTACCTCATTAAGGAAACCGTGCATACCCAGAAAAACAGAAGCATTACATATTCCGGCAACTAATTTCTTTTCTTTAATAGCTTTTTCTACAAGTGGAACTATTAATTCAGCTTCAGGTGAGAACCAGTTCATACCGCCAATTAACACCAGCCCCGCATAATCTTCCGCCATATCTTTTAGCCCATAATCAGGCAGCACTCTGAATCCGCCTATTGAACTTACGGGTTCTTGAGTTATTGATAGGGTTTTCACTTTATAACTAATAGGATTTCCGGGCTTGACTCCCTGATTCAAACAGGTAGCTATATATGCGCCTTCCCAGTCGGCGAACCCTTCTAAAATTACAAATATTACTTCTTTCATATATGATTCTAATTTTTAGTGAGTACAAAGGTGTGATATTTAATTGACTTTTGTAGTAGTAATTGTGGTAAAATATCGAATAATACAATTAAAATATGATTATTCAGTTTACAATAGGAAACTTTTTATCATTCAAAGAGCAATGATGAAGGGCGTGAAGTAAAAACTATAACTTTTCCATTCAGGAAAAATGAATTGGAAGGTACAATACCTTATGGAGGAGTGCGATACGCTCGGAAAAGAAATGACTCAATTAACGGAAGATAAATTTTTGTCCGTACTGGGACTGTCAATACACAAACAGGTAAACTTGTCGTCGCAGGTTATTATGATACAAACAATAATAACAAGTATGACAAAACAGATAAGGATGAAATCTTAATCTATGATTTGAAAACCTTGAAGTTAGCTTCGAGAATATGATTTCCGGCTAGATAGCCAACTGTGTACAAAGTAGAAAAGTGAAATAAAAAAAACTCTGTAATCATTGAATTACAGAGCTTTTTCTTTGTTTCGCTTTCTTAAGAAGCGGTGCGTACGGGACTCGAACCCGTGACCCCATGCGTGACAGGCATGTATTCTAACCAACTGAACTAACGCACCAAATTTTAATTGGATTAACTCATTTCTATTCTCTTTTACTTCTTAATGAAAGAAGCGGTGCGTACGGGACTCGAACCCGTGACCCCATGCGTGACAGGCATGTATTCTAACCAACTGAACTAACGCACCAGAATTTCAATTTATTAATCTGCATCTCTCTCGATTGCGGGTGCAAAGGTAGTTGTTTTTTGTAAATCTGCAAGCGTTTTGAGAAAAGTTTTTTTCAAGAAAAAACGATAAAAATGCTTAGTGTCTCATTTTGAGTACTTTTGTAATGAAAAAAATATTGTTTTTTTTCTCTTCGGATAGTGACGCTATCCGATTGTTATAGTGACGCCATCACGATAGGATAGCGTCACTATCCGAAGTCAATAGCGTCACTATCCTGAAGTTTGTCATTCTATTCATAGAAAATAGCTCCCGATATCTTTCTATCTGTAAGAAATCACCGTTTTTATATCAACTTTCTGCTTGAATAATTCGTAATTTTGCAATAAATCGTTATTTTTGCGGACTAAAATAAGAAAGGTGGAAAATTATCCGCCTAGAATCGTTAATTAGTAAAAAGAATGATGACAACAGCCAAACTGTTATTGCACTGTCCCGACAAACCGGGAATCCTTGCGGAAGTGACAGACTTTATTACGGTAAACAAAGGAAATATTATCTATCTGGATCAATATGTAGATCATGTAGAGAACATATTCTTCATGCGTATTGAATGGGAACTGAAAGACTTTCTGGTTCCGCAGGAGAAAATTGAAGATTATTTCAGAACTCTCTACGGGCAAAAATATGAAATGGATTTTCGCCTTTATTTCTCTGATGTAAAACCACGTATGGCTATTTTCGTTTCCAAGCTGTCACACTGTCTTTTCGATATATTGGCACGATATACAGCCGGAGAATGGAATGTAGAAATACCTCTTATTATAAGTAACCATCCGGATTTGCAGCATGTAGCAGAGCGGTTCGGAATTCCTTTTTATCTGTTTCCTATCACAAAAGAGACGAAAGAAGAGCAGGAGCGTAAGGAGATGGAACTGCTTGCCAAGCATAATATTACATTTATTGTATTGGCGCGCTATATGCAGGTAATTTCCGAGCAGATGATTAATGCTTATCCGAATAAGATTATTAATATACATCACTCTTTCCTTCCTGCGTTTGTAGGAGCGAAGCCTTATCATGCGGCATTCCAGAGAGGTGTGAAGATTATCGGTGCAACCAGTCACTATGTAACGACTGAACTGGATGCAGGACCGATTATTGAACAGGACGTAGTGCGCATTACTCATAAAGACGCTATTGAAGACCTTGTAAATAAAGGAAAGGATTTGGAAAAAATCGTTCTTTCACGTGCAGTACAGAAGCACATCGAACGTAAAGTTTTGGCTTATAAAAATAAAACAGTAATATTTAGCTGATGAAAGTAGCAGTTGTAAAATACAATGCCGGCAATATTCGTTCTGTGGATTATGCTTTGAAGCGGTTGGGTGTGGAAGCGGTGATTACTGCTGATAAAGAAGAACTCCAATCGGCAGATAAAGTTATTTTCCCCGGAGTGGGAGAGGCGGAAACTACCATGAACCACTTGAAAGCAACGGGGCTGGACGAACTGATAAAAAATCTCCGTCAGCCTGTATTTGGAATTTGTCTCGGTATGCAGTTGATGTGCCGGCATTCTGAAGAAGGGGAGGTCGATTGTTTGAATATCTTTGATGTGGACGTGAAGCGTTTTGTTCCGCAGAAACATGAGGATAAAGTGCCGCACATGGGATGGAATACCATTGGAAAAACGAATAGCAAATTGTTTGAAGGATTCACCGAAGAAGAGTTTGTCTATTTTGTACATAGCTTTTATGTGCCTGTCTGTGACTTTACTGCTGCTACAACTGATTATATTCACCCGTTTAGTGCTGCATTGCATAAAGATAACTTTTATGCTACCCAGTTCCATCCGGAGAAAAGCGGTAAGACGGGAGAAAAGATTCTGACAAACTTTTTGAATCTATAATAAACTATGTTGCCGTTTATAATAAACTCCATCATAATTTATAATAAACTCGTTCATCGTTTATAATAAACTCGTTCATCGTTTATAATAAACTTTTAGCAAATAAATAATAGATGATAGAAATTATTCCAGCCATTGATATTATTGACGGAAAGTGCGTACGTCTTTCCCAGGGAGATTACGACAGTAAGAAAGTATATAACGAAAATCCGGTGGAAGTTGCCAAGGAGTTTGAAGCGAACGGTGTTCGCAGGCTTCATGTAGTAGATCTGGACGGTGCTGCTTCTCATCATGTAGTCAATTATCGGGTGTTGGAACGGATTGCTGCGCACACTTCTCTCGTTATCGATTTTGGTGGTGGAGTAAAGAGTGATGAAGATTTGAAAATTGCTTTTGAGAGTGGAGCACAGATGGTTACAGGTGGAAGCATTGCGGTGAAAGACCCGGAATTGTTCTGTCATTGGCTGGAAATATATGGCAGTGAAAAAATCATTTTGGGGGCAGATGTAAAAGATCATAAGATAGCCGTCAACGGTTGGAAAGACGAAAGTGCCTGTGAGCTTTTTCCATTTCTTGAAAATTATATGGATAAAGGTATACGCAAAGTAATCTGTACGGATATTAGCTGTGACGGAATGTTGAGTGGGCCTTCTATTGATTTATATAAGGAGATGCTGGCAAAATTCCCTGACCTCTATCTGATGGCTAGTGGCGGGGTGAGTAAGGTGGATGATATTGTTGCTTTGGATGAAGCTGGTGTTCCCGGAGTTATTTTCGGTAAGGCATTATACGAAGGACATATCACCTTAAAAGATTTGAGAATCTTTTTATAATTAGCGTACCAGAATGAAATGGCTGTTTATATTATAAATGGCTACCTTATTATAAGAGGAAACAAAGAATCAAACTTCAGGGATATAGATTATAAATTGTTGAACAATAAATAAAAGTAGGATTGTGTTAGCAAAAAGAATAGTACCTTGTCTGGATATAAAAGACGGACAAACCGTGAAAGGAACGAATTTTGTCAATTTGCGCCAAGCCGGTGATCCGGTAGAGTTAGGCCGCGCTTACAGTGAACAAGGAGCAGATGAACTTGTTTTCCTGGATATTACTGCAAGTCATGAAGGACGTAAGACTTTTACGGAATTGGTAAAACGGATTGCTGCTAATATCAATATCCCATTTACGGTAGGTGGCGGAATCAACGAATTAAGTGATGTGGACCGCCTGTTGAATGCAGGGGCGGATAAGATCTCTATCAATTCTTCCGCTATCCGTAATCCTCAATTGATTGACGAGATTGCAAAGAATTTCGGTTCGCAGGTTTGTGTGTTGGCAGTAGATGCCAAACAAGCCGAAAATGGTTGGAAATGTTACTTGAATGGAGGACGTATCGAAACAGATAAAGACCTGTTCGAGTGGACAAAAGAGGCCCAGGAACGCGGAGCAGGAGAGATTCTCTTCACAAGCATGAATCACGATGGTGTAAAGGCCGGTTATGCAAATGATGCACTTGCCGCTTTGGCGGATCAGCTTTCCATTCCTATCATTGCTTCGGGAGGTGCGGGCTGTAAAGAGCATTTCCGCGATGTCTTTTCACAAGGAAAGGCAGATGCTGCATTGGCTGCCAGCGTTTTTCACTTCGGAGAAATTAAAATTCCCGAATTAAAATCGTATCTTTGTGGCGAAGGAATTACCACTAGGTAATTGCTGCGTAGCAAAAATTAGCCTTTAGGCTGCGGCGAAGGAATTACCATCAGGGGGTGAGGCACCCCGGCCGGGTTTCCATGCTGATGAATAATCTATTTAGATAAATAGAATAAGATATTTGCAAAAAAAACTCCATAGGCGAATAGATCATAATTGTAAATTGGAATAGTAATTAGAACTTATATAAAAATGGAATTGGATTTCGATAAAATGAACGGACTCGTTCCGGCTATCATACAGGACAACGAGACACGTAAAGTCTTGATGCTGGGCTTCATGAATAAAGAAGCTTATGATAAAACGGTAGAAACCGGAAAAGTTACATTCTTTAGCCGTACCAAGAATCGTTTGTGGACAAAAGGTGAAGAAAGCGGTAACTTCCTTCATGTGGTATCTATAAAGGCCGATTGCGACAATGATACACTACTGATTCAGGTAAACCCGGTAGGTCCCGTGTGCCATACTGGTACAGATACTTGTTGGGGTGAGAAAAACGAAGAACCGGTTATGTTCCTGAAAGCATTGCAAGATTTCATTGACAAACGTCATGAAGAAATGCCCGAAGGCTCTTATACTACCAGTCTGTTTGAGTCGGGAATCAATAAAATAGCTCAAAAAGTAGGTGAAGAAGCTGTAGAAACAGTAATCGAAGCAACAAACGGTACTGACGAACGTTTGATTTACGAAGGAGCCGACCTTATTTATCACATGATTGTATTGCTTACTTCAAAAGGCTATCGTCTCGAAGACCTTGCACGTGAATTGCAGGAAAGACACAGCAGTACATGGAAGAAGCATTAAACAATTAAAATTTAATAATTAAAAATTAAAACGGGAGTCAGTATGGATGACGAGGCGTTGATTCAATATAAGAACGTAGAAATCCATCAACAGGAACTCTGTGTATTAAGCGATGTAAATCTGGAGCTGCACAAAGGAGAGTTCGTCTATTTGATCGGAAAAGTAGGCTCGGGAAAAACGAGTTTGCTCAAGACTCTGTATGGCGAACTGGACGTAATTGACGGTGAAGCGGAAGTGTTGGGTTATAACATGCGTTCTATCAAACGTAAGCATATCCCGCAACTGCGTCGGAAATTAGGCATTGTCTTTCAGGATTTTCAGTTGCTCACAGACCGTACTGTATACAATAATCTGGAATTTGTACTTCGTGCCACAGGCTGGAAAAACAAACAGGAAATCCAAGATCGTATTGAAGAAGTGCTTCAGCTGGTGGGAATGTCCAACAAAGGTTATAAGCTCCCGAACGAGCTTTCCGGTGGCGAGCAACAGCGCATTGTGATTGCACGTGCCGTACTCAATTCTCCTGCTATTATTCTAGCGGATGAACCGACCGGAAATCTGGACGTAGAGACCGGTAAGGCCATTGTAGAATTGTTGCACAATATCTGTGAATCCGGTTCATCCGTAGTGATGACGACGCACAATTTGCAATTGCTGAAAGAGTATCCGGGCAGGGTATATCGTTGCGCCGACCATCAGATTGTAGATGTGACAGCCGAATACATGCCCAGACAGAGAACAATAGAAATAGATTTAAATATAGATAACTAAAACAGTAACGAAAATGAAAGTTTTAAAGTTTGGAGGAACTTCCGTAGGTTCTGCTCAGCGCATGAAGGAAGTAGCCAAATTGATTACCGATGGTGAACAGAAGATTGTTGTTCTTTCTGCTATGTCAGGAACAACAAACACATTGGTGGAAATTTCGGACTATCTGTATAAGAAGAATCCGGAGGGTGCCAACGAGATTATCAATAAGCTGGAAGCAAAATATAAACAGCACATTGATGAACTTTTTGCAACCCAGGAATATAAACAGAAAGGTCTTGAAGTTGTCAAATCCCACTTCGACTACATCCGCTCCTATACTAAAGACCTTTTCACTTTGTTCGAAGAGAAAGTGGTTTTGGCACAGGGAGAGCTTATTTCTACGGCAATGGTAAACTTCTACCTGCAGGAATGTGGCGTGAAGTCCGTGTTGCTTCCGGCTTTGGAATTCATGCGTACTGACAAGAACGCAGAACCGGATCCTGTATACATTAAGGATAAATTGCGCGCACAGCTCGATCTCTATCCGGATACAGAAATCTACATTACACAAGGTTTCATCTGCCGCAATGCTTACGGTGAGATAGACAATCTGCAACGTGGTGGTAGTGACTACACTGCTTCTCTGATCGGAGCCGCAGTAAGCGCTTCTGAAATCCAGATTTGGACAGATATCGACGGTATGCACAATAACGACCCGCGTATTGTTGACAAGACCGCTCCGGTTCGTCAGCTTCACTTCGAAGAAGCAGCCGAGTTGGCTTACTTCGGTGCAAAAATCCTGCACCCTACTTGTATCCAGCCTGCTAAATATGCCAATATCCCTGTTCGTCTGTTGAACACAATGGATCCGGAAGCTCCGGGCACACTGATTTCCAACGACACGGAAAAAGGTAAAATCAAGGCAGTAGCCGCAAAAGAAAACATTACTGCGATCAAGATCAAATCCAGCCGTATGTTATTGGCTCACGGTTTCCTGCGTAAGGTATTCGAAATCTTCGAAAGCTATCAGACGTCTATCGACATGATCTGTACTTCAGAGGTAGGTGTATCTGTAACAATCGATAACACGAAGCATCTGAACGAGATTCTGGACGACCTGAAGAAATATGGAACAGTAACCGTTGATAAAGAGATGTGTATCATCTGCGTTGTAGGTGACCTTGAATGGGAAAATGTCGGTTTTGAAGCGAAAGCTCTTGATGCGATGCGGAATATACCGGTGCGAATGATCTCGTTCGGAGGAAGTAACTACAATATCTCCTTCCTCATTCGGGAGTGCGATAAGAAAGTAGCTTTACAGTCGTTGAGTGATATGCTTTTCAACGACAAATAAATCCACAAATAACACGAGCGCTTTTACCGAACTGATAAAAGCGCTCTTTTTTAACCAACTAAACAAGTTTTTCGAATTATGAAGGGAATATTTCCAATCGATAAATTCCGCACTTTGCAGACACCTTTCTATTATTACGATACCAAAGTGCTGCGTGATACATTGTCGGCTATTAACCAGGAGGTTGCCAAATATCCTAATTATTCTGTGCATTATGCTGTTAAAGCCAATGCCAACCCGAAAGTACTTACTATTATCCGTGAGAGCGGAATGGGAGCCGATTGTGTGAGCGGCGGAGAAATCCGTGCCGCTATCCGTGCCGGATTCCCTGCCGATAAAGTTGTTTTCGCAGGAGTCGGCAAAGCAGATTGGGAAATCAATCTCGGACTGGAGTATGGCATCTTCTGTTTCAATGTCGAGTCTATCCCCGAACTGGAAGTAATCAATGAATTGGCTGCTGCTCAAAATAAGATTGCTAATGTTGCTTTCCGTATCAATCCCGATGTCGGCGCACATACACATGCCAATATAACTACCGGTTTGGCAGAAAACAAATTCGGTATCAGTATGCAGGACATGGACAAGGTGATAGACGTAGCACAAGAGATGAAAAACGTAAAGTTTATCGGTCTTCACTTCCACATTGGCTCGCAGATTCTGGATATGGGTGATTTTGTAGCCCTCTGCAATCGTGTCAATGAGTTGCAGGACAAACTGGAAGCACGAAGAATCCTGGTAGAACATATCAACGTAGGTGGTGGTTTGGGTATTGATTACGGACACCCCAACCGTCAGGCTATCCCGAATTTCAAGGATTACTTTGCTACCTATGTCGGACAATTGAAATTGCGTCCTTATCAGACACTGCATTTTGAACTGGGACGTGCTGTGGTAGGTCAGTGTGGTTCTTTGATATCCAAAGTCCTCTATGTAAAACAAGGAACACGGAAGAAATTTGCCATCCTTGATGCAGGTATGACCGACCTGATTCGTCCGGCTTTGTATCAGGCATTCCATAAAATGGAAAATATAACTTCTGAAGAACCATTGGAAGCCTACGATGTAGTAGGACCGATCTGTGAATCGTCAGACGTTTTCGGAAAAGCGATTGACTTGAACAAAGTGAAGCGTGGTGACTTGATCGCCCTTCGTTCTGCCGGTGCGTACGGTGAAATAATGGCTTCCGGATACAACTGTCGTGAACTGCCGAAAGGATATACTTCCGACGAATTGGTGTAAGTAAAAAATGAACTGCTATAATCAAAATGTGAATGTAGTTTAAAAATATAGGGTGCATGGAACAATTTTAACTGAAAGCGTGTTATTTTTGTAATGAGTTCAAAAAGAAACTACATTAACAACTTAATAAAAAATACGATTATGATTTCAGAAAAATTACAGAATGCAATTAACGAACAGATTACTGCTGAAATGTGGTCTGCTAACCTGTATTTAGCAATGTCTTTCTATTTTGAGAAAGAAGGTTTCAGTGGTTTTGCTCATTGGATGAAAAAACAATCCCAGGAAGAAATGGGACATGCTTATGCAATGGCAGATTATATCATCAAACGTGGAGGAACTGCTAAAGTGGATAAAATAGATGTTGTTCCTAACGGATGGGGTACACCTCTCGAAGTATTCGAACACGTTTACAAACATGAATGTCATGTTTCTCAATTGGTAGACAAGCTGGTAGACGTAGCAGCTGCTGAAAAGGATAAAGCAACACAGGATTTCTTGTGGGGATTTGTTCGTGAACAGGTAGAAGAAGAAGCTACAGCGCAAGGCATTGTTGATAAAATCAAGAAAGCTGGTGATACTGGAATTTTCTTTGTAGATTCACAATTGGGACAGCGTTAATGATGCTACTCTGAAAAAATAGTTCTTTATATAGAAAGAAGCTACTCGAAATTTCTTCAAGTAGCTTCTTTTTTTTCACTTATTTGGCTCGTATCTGGAAATAAACTACCTTTGTATTAAGAGTCAGAGAGAAATTAATCCCGATTATTATAAATGAATGGTGTGAATAGAGGAATTTTTAGATTGCTCCCTATATTTTTATTGCTCTTTTTGGGGGTGAGCAGTTGTTCTCAAAAAGAGGAACGGCGTATTTTAGTTATCCACTCTTATGAGGAGACTTACGCGGCTTATCCGGAATTTAACCGGATGATAGCGGAGCAATTTGAGAAAGAGAAAATAGATGCTGATATCCGTACCGTTTATTTAGATTGTGAGTCCTATTGGGAAGAACCGGAGTTGGAACGAATGCGTTTTCTGGTTGATTCCGTTTCGAAAGACTGGCGGCCGGAAGTGATTCTGGTGAATGAAGACCAGGCTACCTATTCATTGATGAAATGTGGGGTTCAGTTGGGCAAAGAAGTACCTGTGGTTTTTGGTGGTGTCAATTACCCGAATTGGGGCTTGCTGAAACGCCATCCTAATGTGACGGGTTTCCATGATAAGATCGCCTTTAATGAAAATATCAGTGTGGCAAAAGAACTTTTCGGTGAACGCGTCCGGTTGTTTACCATGCTCGATACCACTTATATTGATAAGCAAATCAGAAGAGATGCAAAGGAACAGTTTAAAGGTCATAAAGTGACCGGATTCATCGATAACCCCGAACTTTCTCCTGAAGAACAGATACGTTTGACGCAGGAAGAAGGTTATACTCGTTTCATGGCTATTCCTTTACGTAATGCCAGAAATCATTCGGATGCTACCTTTATGTGGGTGTTGAACAGAAGCTATCGCGATCAATGTTATATTCAGCTGAAACGGGATTATACTACCATTAATATTGGAAGCATCTGTGGCAGTCCCAGTCTGACAGCCATCAATGAAGCCTTCGGGTTTGGTGAGAAGTTGCTGGGTGGATACATCACTTCGTTGCCTATTCAGGTGGAAGAAGAGGTGAAAGCAGCCGTTCGTATATTACATGGTGCGAGTCCGGCGGACATGCCTATTGTTGAAAGCCGGAAAGAGTATGTTGTTGATTGGAATACAATGACGCAAATAGGTTTGAGTAAGGAAAGTATTCCTGCTAAATATCGTATTATCAATATTCCGTTTAGTGATAAATACCCTTTGTTGTGGGGAATTTCAGTCGCATCGTTCATTCTTATACTAATTATTCTTTTCGCTTCTCTTTGGTGGCTATACCTTCGGGAACAGATGAGGAAAAAGCAGGCTCTTATAGCATTGGCTGATGAAAAAGAAACATTGTCATTAGCCATTGAGGGTGGAATGACGTATGCTTGGAGATTGGATAACGGTTGTTTTGTTTTTGAAGATGCATTCTGGGCGTCGCAAGGGTTAAATCCCAGACAACTTTCGTTTAAGGAATTCATGAGCTTTATCCATCCCGACCATTGGGAAGGAGTGAAGTTCAACTGGCGAAATCTGAAAAGTGCTCATAAAAAGATTGTGCAGGAGCTTTGCAACTTCGACGGCAAAGGCTATCAGTGGTGGGAGTTCCGTTATACTACCAAACAGCTACCCGGAGGCGAATATAAAACCGCAGGTTTGTTGCTTAATATACAGGATATAAAAGATCGTGAAGAAGAATTGGAAGCAGCACGCTTATTGGCTGAAAAGGCGGAATTGAAACAATCATTCCTCGCAAATATGAGCCATGAGATACGTACTCCGCTTAATTCAATCGTTGGCTTTGCCAATATACTGGCATTGGAAGATGGATTGAGTTCCGTAGAACGCGAAGAGTATATCAGTACTATTAACAAGAACAGCGAGTTATTACTCAAACTGATTAATGATATCTTGGAACTTTCCCGTATCGAATCAGGATATATGTCTTTCTCATTCAAGAGATGCAAGGTGAGAGAGTTGATTGACGATATCTATATGACACATCAGGTGCTGATTGCTCCGCATTTGGAATTCCTGAAAGAAGTGGATGATACACCTTTGGAAATCAATGTGGACAGAGAGCGCTTGATACAAGTCCTGACAAACTTTCTGAATAATGCCGGTAAGTTTACGGAAACCGGATATATCAAATTAGGATATAGTTATCTGCCGGATGAAGGCAAAGTACAGATTTATGTAGAAGATACCGGAAGAGGGATTCCACGAGAAGAACAACGGATGATTTTCAGCCGTTTCTACAAGCAAAACGAATTCTCGCAGGGAGCAGGATTGGGACTTTCTATTTGTCAGGTGATTATAGAGAAGCTGGGTGGAAAGATCGAACTCAAATCCGAAGTGGGCAAGGGAAGCCGCTTTACGGTCATTCTTCCTTGCCGGGTGGTCTCTTGATAATGATAAACTTTAACGGGAATACGAACAATCTTATTTCTTGTTTTTCCCTTTCTCCATCGTTCCCAGGTAAATCTCCAGTGAACGGGTGGAAATCTGTATTTCGCGGAAAGATACGCCTAAAGAAGCTATCAGCAGAATCAATGCCAATCCGAATACATAAGCAGAGAATAATTGAAGCCCGATATAAATAAGGAACATGCTGACTACACAGAAAAAAAGGCTTGCAATACCTAGTCCTTGCATTCTACGGGTCAGGTTTAACCGTTTCCGTAGATTCTCGATTTGTGCTTCGGTGATATCCGAAGGGTTTTCCATGTAGCGGTCACGCAGTTGGCGCACAAGTTGGGCATACGATAAGAAACGGTTGGTATAAGCCAGCAATATCAATGAAACTGCCGAGAAAAGTAGGGCAGGAGTAGTGAGAGTCAATTCTTCCATAATCTATTTTTATAGTCAAGTAGCGGTTCAAAATTCATTTTATAAAAGAGAATTTTTTGGCACGGGTTACACGGGTTTTACGGTTTTAGAAATATGCTTGCATAAAGCAACAGCGTAATCTGTGTAATCCGTGCCTAAAAATGGATGCTGCAAGTAAACCTTGCCCCGGAGTTATTCCGCTTTCAGCACATTAAGCTCTTTGCCTACCTTGATAAAGGCAGCGATGCACTTGTCAAGATGTGCTTTCTCGTGCCCTGCAGAGATTTGCACACGGATGCGTGCTTGATCTTTCGGCACTACCGGATAATAGAAACCTGTCACATAGATACCCTCTTCCTGCATACGTGCAGCGTAAATCTGGGACAACTTCGCGTCATACAACATAACGGCACAGATAGCGCTTTGTGTCGGTTTGATATCAAATCCGGCAGCCGTCATCTTATCGCGGAAGTAGTTTACATTCTCAACAAGTTTATCATGTAATGCATTGCTCTCTTTCAGCATCTTGAAAACTTCAAGGCTGGCACCAATGATGCCCGGAGCCAAAGAATTCGAGAACAGATACGGGCGGCTACGTTGACGAAGCAAATCGATAATCTCTTTACGACCGGTGGTGAAACCTCCCAGTGCACCGCCAAAAGCCTTACCTAATGTTCCGGTATAAATATCTACCCGTCCATGAGTCTTATACAACTCGCTTACTCCATGCCCTGTGGCACCTACCACACCGGCAGAGTGTGACTCGTCCACCATTACCAGCGCATCGTATTTCTCGGCAAGATCGCAAATCTGATCCATCGGAGCTACATTTCCGTCCATAGAGAACACACCGTCCGTCACAACAATACGGAAACGTTGTGCCTGCGCTTCTTGCAGACATCTTTCCAAGTCCTTCATGTCAGCGTTGGCATAACGGTAGCGCTTTGCCTTGCAAAGACGTACTCCGTCAATGATAGAAGCATGGTTCAGAGAATCCGAGATGATGGCATCCTCTTCAGAGAAAAGCGGTTCGAATACGCCGCCGTTGGCGTCGAAACAAGCAGCATACAAGATCGTGTCTTCCGTTTGGAAATACTCCGAGATGGCAGCTTCCAGTTCTTTGTGTATATCTTGCGTTCCACAAATGAAGCGGACGGACGACATTCCGTAGCCACGGTTGTTCATCATTTCCTGCGAAGCCTTAATCAATCGGGGGTGATTGGATAATCCTAAGTAATTATTTGCACAGAAGTTCAGCACTTCCTTACCTTTTACAGTGATGGCAGCTTGCTGCGCACTTTCAATCAGTCGTTCTTCTTTATAAAGTCCGGCTTCCTTGATTTCAGCCAATGTTTGGCGGAGATATTCTTGCATTTTACCGTACATAGTGTTTGGGTGATTAAGTTATATTGCAAAGGACACAATTTTTCTTGGAATAACAATGTCTTTTTGATTAAAATCTGAAAAAAAAGTGCTTACTTTGCGCACTATTTAAGCTTGATATTCTAAGTCAGAAGAAAAAATGGAACACATTTTGATTATTGGAGCTACCGGACAGATAGGGTCGGAGCTAACGATGGAGCTACGTAAACGTTACGGAAATGCAAATGTAGTAGCAGGTTATATTCCGGGTGCAGAACCTAAAGGGGAATTAAAGGAGTCCGGACCGTCGGCAATTGCTGATGTAACGGATGGAGAGGCGATCGCATCTGTGGTAAAAGAGTATCACATCGATACAATCTATAATTTGGCTGCTCTGCTGTCCGTAGTTGCCGAGTCGAAGCCCAAGCTGGCTTGGAAAATAGGTATCGATGGATTATGGAATGTATTGGAAGTGGCACGCGAACAAGGATGTGCAGTGTTTACTCCGAGTTCTATCGGTTCGTTTGGCGCTAGTACGCCTCATACGAAAACACCGCAGGACACTATTCAGCGTCCGCGCACCATGTATGGAGTCACCAAGGTAACGACCGAGTTGCTAAGTGATTATTATTTTAATAAATATGGTGTCGATACCCGTGCTGTCCGTTTTCCGGGCATTATTTCGAATGTGACCCCTCCGGGAGGAGGTACGACCGATTATGCTGTCGATATTTATTACTCGGCGGTGAAAGGAGAAAAATTTGTGTGCCCCATTAAGCAAGGCACTTTGATGGATATGATGTACATGCCGGATGCGCTGAACGCAGCAATTACGCTGATGGAAGCTGATCCGACAAAATTGATACACCGAAATGCTTTCAATATCGCCTCGATGAGTTTCGACCCGGAGACGATTTATCAGGCTATCAGGAAGCATGTGCCGCAGTTTGAGATGATCTATGATATAGATCCTTTGAAACAGCGCATTGCCGATAGCTGGCCCGATAGTCTGGATGACACCTGCGCTCGTGAAGAGTGGGGCTGGAAGCCGGCCTACGATTTGGAAAGCATGACGGTAGATATGCTTGAAAAGTTAAGAGAGAAACTAAAATAATGAAAAAACTAATTGTAGGGGTCATGTTGCTCGGTATACTGGGTGCTTGTGGAAACAAGAAAACAAACATTGACCCCTTCGCATCTATCACAAAAGAAGTGGATTCTATCCGGCGGGTAGCCGATTCTATTCACTGTGATGAATCGCCGGAAGATCCGCAACCTATACAGGCAGATGAATCTTTCGATGATTTTATCTACAATTTTGCTTCCGATGACGTGTTGCAGCGTCAGCGTGTGAAATTTCCGTTGCCTTACTACAATGGAGATAAAAAAACGAATATCGAGGAGCATAACTGGAAGCATGATGACTTGTTTACCAAACAGCATTATTATACGCTTCTGTTTGATAGAGAAGAAGATATGGATTTAGTAGGAGATACCTCCCTCACTTCCGTACAGGTAGAATGGGTGTTTGTGAAAACACGAATGGTAAAGAAATACTATTTTGAGCGTATCAAAGGTGCATGGATGCTAGAGGCAATTAATCTGCGTCCCATTAAGCAAAATGATAATGAAAATTTCGTGGAGTTTTTCGGACACTTTGCCGCAGATAGTCTTTTTCAGAGTAAGCGTGTGTGTGAGCCTCTGGCTTTTGTAACCACCGATCCGGACGATGATTTCTCTATTCTGGAGACCACCCTCGATCTTAATCAGTGGTTCGCTTTTAAACCGGGACTTCCTGCCGATCGTCTTTCTAATATCAATTACGGGCAGCGGAATGACGATGATTCGCCAACGAAAATTCTGGCGTTGAAAGGTATCGGTAATGGTTTTTCCAATATCCTCTATTTCCGTCGCAAAGCCGGGGAATGGGAATTGTATAAGTTTGAAGATACAAGCATTTGATGCAGGTAGTAATACGCTACAAGAAATAGCCTTGCTGTTAATGATATAACAGTATTTGCCGGCTTATAACGAATAATGATATAACTTATAATTAAAAATATATGTATTCTCTTTTACCCTACAATACATTCGGTATTGATGTCAGTGCCGCTCGTTTTTTAGAGTACACTTCGGTTGAAGAACTGAAGAAGCTGATTGTGCAAGGTGCCGTTACGACACCTTTTTTGCATATTGGTGGTGGCAGTAACCTGTTGTTTACCAAAGATTACGACGGGTTGATATTGCATTCCCGCATTGAAGGAATCGAAGTGACGGAAGAAGATGCTCACTCTGTATCAGTGCGAGTGGGAGCAGGGGTGGTATGGGATGACTTTGTAGCTTATTGTGTAGAGCATGGATGGTATGGAGCGGAGAACCTGTCGCTGATTCCCGGTGAGGTGGGGGCAAGTGCAGTACAGAATATCGGAGCCTATGGCGTTGAGGTAAAAGATCTGATAACGGCTGTGGAAACAGTGAACATTCAAGCTGAAGAACGCGTTTATTCAGTTGGTGAATGTGGATATACCTATCGCAACAGTATTTTTAAGCGTTCGGAAAACAAATCGGCTTTTGTTACTTATGTCCGTTTCCGGCTAAGTAAAGAAGAACATTATACATTAGACTATGGCACCATTCGTCAGGAGCTTGAAAAATATCCGTCGTTGACACTTTCTGTTGTCCGGAAAGTGATTATTGCTATTCGCGAGAGCAAGCTGCCCGATCCGAAAGTGATGGGTAATGCCGGCAGTTTCTTTATGAACCCCATTGTGCCGAAAGAAAAACTGGAAGCCTTGCAACAGGAATATCCCCGCATACCCTACTATGAGCTGGCCGACGGCCGCGTAAAAATTCCGGCAGGGTGGATGATTGACCAATGTGGTTGGAAAGGAAAAGCCTTGGGGCCGGCTGCTGTGCATGATAAACAAGCACTGGTGCTGGTGAACCGTGGTGGAGCAAAAGGTAGTGATATTATTGCGCTTTCAGATGCGGTCCGAGCCTCTGTCCGTGAGAAGTTCGGTATTGATATTCATCCGGAAGTCAACTTTATAAATTGAGAATAAACAAGTGAAAGTAAGAATTATAGGAAGTGGAACATCGACGGGAGTACCTCAAATCGGCTGTACATGTCCGGTTTGTACTTCTTCCGATCCGAAAGATAATCGATTGCGTGCATCTGCTATTGTGGAGACAGATGACGCGCGGATTCTGATAGATTGTGGTCCCGATTTCCGGACACAGGTATTACATCTCCCTTTTGAGAGGATAGATGGTGTGCTCATTACGCACGAACATTATGACCATGTAGGCGGACTGGATGATTTACGTCCGTTTTGCCGGTTCGGTTCCGTGCCTATTTATGCGGAAGATTATGTAGCGCAGGGATTGCGTTTGCGTATGCCCTATTGCTTTGTCGACCATCGTTATCCGGGTGTTCCCGATATTCCTTTACAGGAAATTTCGGCGGGGCAATCCTTTTCTATAAATCACACGGAAGTGCTTCCTCTGCGTGTGATGCATGGCCGACTGCCGATTCTGGGGTATCGTATCGGGCAGTTGGGGTATATCACTGATATGTTGACCATGCCCGAAGAATCCTATGAACAATTGGCAGGAATAGATGTTTTGGTAATGAATGCGCTTCGGATCGCCTCGCATCCTACTCACCAAAATTTGGAAGAAGCATTGGCGGTGGCCCGACGTATTCAGGCAAAGAAGACATACTTTATACACATGAGTCATGATATGGGCTTGCATGCGGAGGTTGAAAAGAACCTTCCGGAAAATATTCACCTGGCGTTCGACGGATTGGATATCTATGTTTGATTATCGGTGAAATTTTTAGCAAAAGTTTTGTTTTCTTTGTAGAAATTATTATTTTTGCACCTAGCCGATAAACAGCGAATATTATGAAACTTCGTACGATAGTGAAAATAGCGATCACATCTTCTGTTGTACTTTTGTGCTCAGGTTTCGCATTGTACTCTTTTTTTAGACTGTCAGCAGCTGAAGGGCAGAAAGACTTTAATCTTTATGAACTGGTGCCATCCACAACTTCAGCAGTATTCGTTACTGATGACGTGCTCGAATTTGTAGCAGAAGTCGATGAGCTGACTTGCAGTAAAAATCAGCAATATCTTTATGTATCCAAACTCTTTTCTTATCTGAAACAGAGTCTTTACGCCCTTTCAGAAGATACTCCCCACGGTTTAAGCCGGCAAATGAATCAAATGTTGATTAGTTTCCACGAGCCGGATAACGAACGTAATCAAGTGCTCTATTGTAGATTGGGAAATGGGGATAAGGAGTTGGTAAACAGATTTGTACGCAAATATATATCCTCACTTTATCCGCCGAAAACATTTATTTACAAAGGAGAAGAGATAATTATTTATCCAATGGCGGACGGTGATTTTCTTGCCTGCTATCTGACATCCGATTTTATGGCATTGAGCTTTCAGAAAAAACTGATTGAAAACGTTATTGATGCGTATAAAAGTGGAAAATCATTGGCTGATGATTCTACCTTTACAGGAATACGTGCTCCGAAAAAAAGTGCGGCGGCCGCTACCATCTATACCCGTATGCAAGGGATGATGGGATGGACGGAATTTGACATGAAAATGAAAGATGATTTCATCTATTTCTCCGGCATCACTCACGATGCAGACACTTGCTTTGCGTTTATAAACCAGCTTCGCCAGCAGCAATCCGTCAAGGGATTTCCGGGAGAAGTGTTGCCATCTACTGCTTTCTATTTCAGCAGGCAAGGGATTACGGACTGGGTGTCTCTACTTTCTTATGGAAATGCCCAGGGACAGAGCGTGCCTGCCCGCACGAGTGAAGTGCAAAATAGGGATAAAGAGTTTTCACGCTATCTGATGGAAAATGCCGGGCAGGATTTGGTTGCCTGTCTCTTTCAGCGTGAAGATACTTTGCAGAGTGCAGCGGCAGTCTTGAGCCTGTCGGTGGCAGATGTAACGGAAGCCGAGCGAATGCTTCGTGCTCTTGTTAATGCCGCTTCGGCGGACGAAGGAAGAAGAAATCCGCGTATAACTTTTTGTTATACTGTAAATAAAGCATATCCTATCTATCGGTTACCTCAAACAACATTGTTTGAACAACTAACCAGTTTTGCGGAACCAACTTTGGATGTATATGCAGCCTTCTATGGCGGGCGCTTGTTGCTCGCTCCTGATGCGGATGCTCTCGCGCATTATATTCGCCAACTGGATAAAGGTGAGGTGCTCAATGGAGCGATGGCCTATCAGACAGGCATGGATCATTTGTCCGATTCCTACCATTTTATGCTGATGGCGGATTTCGACCACATATTCCAACAATCAGAAAATCACGTTCGTTTTGTACCGGATTTCTTTCTGCGCAACGCCGACTTCTTCCGTCATTTCACCCTCTTTGTTCAGTTTGCCTGTGCAGATGGAGTGGTATATCCTAATATTGTTTTGAAATATAAATCAGAATAAAAAATCATCGTTTGTCTGCGATCATTTTTCTGAAAACCTCCATAGCTTTTGGCTGGATTATCCATAAACTTTGCCTGCTTCCTCCATACATTTTCAAGATGCTGTTTATCGTTTTTTTTGCTCCATTGACCCATACTTTTTTGTGTGCGTTCTGCTTTTGGAGAAACGCCTTTTTGTTTTTTTTCTTTTTGCATTTTTGCCGTTTTTATATGTGTGCTTATAATAGTCCTATGGTCAGCTTATTATGAGTGATTTTAACATTTGAATCTGTAAAATATACAGAAAAATTCACAGAAAATACGTAAAATATACAGAAAAATTCATCCCCCATTATAAACAAAGAAATAAATAAAAAAACTTCTTCTTCTGAAGATGAAAAAGAAGAAGAAAAAGATTTGTTTTTTTCGGGAGAAAAGGAGATAAAAAAAACTCCCGATGGAGTTTAATCCTATCGGGAGTTTTTTATGCTTATTCATCGAACGAATGACTTTCGGTTTAGAATGGCAGATCGTCTTTGGCATCGCCCGGAGTAAATTCCGGCATAGCCGACGGAGCTGGAGGAGGAACGGGAGAACCGGAAGCCATTGGAGCACCTGTGCTAACACGCTCTACTTTCCATGCGCGGATACTATTGAACCAGCGATCATTCCACTGACGGGCGTCAACGTCGAATGATACAGTCAATTCTTCGCCCATTTGAATGTTGAACTGCTCGATTTTGTCTGCGCCAAATACGTCGAAGCACATTTTGCGCGGATATTGGTCGTGGTTTTCGATAACGTACTCTTGTGATTTCCACTCGTTGCCGCTAGTTTTTGAAACTCCGCCTCTCGGGGGGAGGATAGCGATGATTTTTCCTGTAAATTCCATTGCGATAATTTTAAATTCTGCGGCGAAGTTACAATTTTTTAGTAATATCCCTCGCACAATACCTGTTTTTTTCTTTTGTTTTTATTGGGCAGCCCAAATCTTTTTTCGTAACTTTGTGCGATAGAACATTTAAAACTTAAATACACGAAAATATATGAAATTTATCGTTTCAAGTACTGCTCTTTCCAGCCATTTACAGGCCATCAGCCGTGTTATTAATTCAAAAAATGCGCTGCCAATTCTCGATTGTTTCCTCTTCGAACTGGAAGACGGAACTTTGTCTGTGACTGTATCCGACAGTGAAACAACGATGGTGACTACCGTAGAAGTGAATGAAAGCGATACGAACGGGCGTTTTGCCGTAGTAGCGAAAACATTGCTTGACGCACTGAAAGAAATTCCGGAACAACCACTCACATTCGATATCAATCCGGATAATTATGAAATAACGGTGCAGTACCAGAACGGAAAATACAGCCTGATGGGGCAGAATGCGGATGAATTCCCGCAATCGGCTACACTGGGGGATAATGCTGTCCGTGTAGAAATGGAAGCAAGCGTACTTCTGGGAGGTATCAACCGTTCGGTGTTTGCTACTGCCGATGATGAACTTCGTCCGGTGATGAACGGTATTTATTTCGATATTACAACAGAAGACATTACAATGGTTGCTTCGGACGGTCATAAACTGGTGCGTTGTAAAACGTTGGCAGCCAAAGGCAACGAGCGTGCAGCCTTCATCCTTCCAAAGAAACCGGCTACATTGCTAAAGAATCTTTTGCCGAAAGAACAAGGCGCAGTGACCATCGAATTTGACGAACGCAACGCTGTATTCATGCTTGAAAGCTACCGGATGGTTTGCCGCCTGATTGAAGGACGTTACCCGAACTACAACTCGGTAATTCCGCAAAACAACCCGCACAAAGTAACCGTAGACCGCCAACAGTTGGTAGGAGCTTTGCGCCGTGTGTCTATCTTCTCGTCACAAGCCAGCAGTTTGATTAAACTTCGTATGCAGGAAAACCAGATTGTGATTTCCGCACAAGATATTGATTTCTCTACTTCTGCCGAAGAAACACAAGTTTGCCAGTATGCAGGTGCTGCAATGAGTATCGGTTTTAAATCGACGTTCCTTATCGACATACTGAACAATATTTCGGCAGATGAAGTAGTCATCGAACTTGCAGATCCTTCACGTGCCGGAGTAATCATTCCGGTAGAGCAGGAAGAAAACGAAGACTTGCTGATGCTGCTGATGCCGATGATGCTAAATGATTAATACGTTTCACCACAGATTAACACAGATTCACACAGATGTTTTTTCTTTAGAAGAAGTAAAATCTGTGTGAATCTGTGTTAATCTGTGGTGACTCAATAAAATAAACAGAAATGAAATTAAACCTGAAAAATCCCATTGTTTTCTTTGATTTAGAAACAACAGGAACCAATATCAACACAGACCGAATTGTTGAAATCTGCTATCTGAAAGTATATCCGAATGGAAATGAAGAAGCAAAGACATTACGTATCAATCCTGAAATGCATATTCCGGAAGCATCCTCTGCTATACATGGTATTTATGATGCCGACGTAGCAGATTGTCCTACTTTTAAAGAAGTAGCGAAAAACATAGCCCGAGACATTGAAGGTTGCGATTTGGCAGGATTTAATTCCAATCGTTTTGATATTCCTGTCCTTGCCGAAGAATTTCTTCGTGCCGGAGTAGATATTGATATGACAAAACGTAAATTTGTAGACGTACAGGTCATCTTCCACAAAATGGAACAACGCACCCTGTCTGCTGCCTACAAGTTCTATTGCGACAAGAATCTGGAAGATGCACACACTGCCGAAGCAGATACACGGGCTACTTACGAAGTGCTGAAAGCACAGCTCGACCGTTACTCCGATCTTCAGAATGATATTGCGTTCCTGGCAGATTATTCAAGTTTCAGCAAGAATGTCGATTTTGCCGGACGCATGGTGTACGATGATAACGGAGTAGAAGTGTTCAACTTCGGAAAATATAAGGGAATGTCTGTAGCCGAGGTTTTGAAGAAAGATCCCGGATATTACAGTTGGATTTTGAATAGTGACTTCACGCTGAACACCAAGGCGGCATTGACAAAAATCCGTTTGCGTGAAATGAGTAATTTGATTACAAAATAATGCTAAAAGGAAAGAAAATAATTCTTGGAATTACCGGCAGTATTGCCGCGTATAAGGCGTGCTATATCATTCGCGGACTGATAAAACAAGGAGCGGAAGTGCAGGTTGTCATTACTCCGGCGGGAAAAGAATTTATTACTCCGATCACTCTTTCGGCGTTGACCAGCAAACCGGTCATCAGTGAGTTTTTTGCCCAACGTGACGGAACGTGGAACAGCCACGTCGATCTCGGTTTATGGGCGGATGCCGTATTGATTGCGCCGGCCACTGCCTCTACCATCGGTAAAATGGCCAACGGAATAGCCGACAATATGCTGATAACCACTTATCTTTCGGCAAAAGCTCCCGTGTTTGTTGCTCCGGCAATGGACCTCGATATGTTTGCTCATCCTGCCACCCAGAAAAATCTGGATATTCTGCGTTCATACGGTAATCATATTATCGAGCCGGGGACAGGAGAACTAGCCAGCCATCTGGTAGGGAAGGGGCGAATGGAAGAGCCGGAGAATATCATCCGGGTATTGGATGAATTCTTTGCTTCGAGCGGCGAACTGTCCGGAAAGAAAGTGATGATTACCGCCGGACCGACTTACGAAAAGATAGACCCGGTGCGTTTCATCGGCAATTATTCGTCCGGAAAGATGGGATTCGCGTTGGCAGAAGAATGTGCCCGTCGCGGAGCGCAAGTGACCCTGATAACAGGTCCTGTGCAACTCAAAACGCAACATTCTGGTATCATCCGTGTCGATGTCGAATCTGCTGAAGAAATGTACAAAGCAGCGCAGGCCCATTTCCCGGATGCTGATGCCGGTATTCTTTGTGCGGCAGTAGCCGACTATCGTCCGGCAACGGTAGCTGATAAGAAGATTAAGCGGGAAAAAGAAGAAGAACTGACCCTGCACCTTCGGGCAACACAAGATATTGCTGCCTCTTTAGGAGCCATAAAAAGAAAACAACAATGCCTGGTGGGCTTTGCGCTCGAAACCAATAATGAGCAGCAGAATGCCGAAGGAAAGCTCGAACGCAAGAACTTCGATTTTATCGTGCTCAACTCGTTGAATGATGCTGGAGCCGGTTTCCGCCATGATACCAATAAGATAAGCATAATCGACAGGAAAGGTCGTACAGACTATCCTTTGAAGTCGAAAACAGAAGTAGCTCAAGACATCATTGATCGTCTGGTAGCCACCCTGTCTCCCAATTTTTAATTTTCAAATTTTAATTTTTAATTAGTTTGTTACGTTCACTATACATTCAGAATTACGCGTTGATAGAAAAACTGGATATCAGTTTTGAAACAGGCTTTTCCGTTATAACAGGTGAAACGGGAGCCGGGAAATCAATTATTCTGGGAGCTATCGGGCTCCTGCTGGGGCAGCGTGCCGATGTGAAAGCGATTCGTCGCGGAGCTTCCAAATGTATTATAGAGGCACGGTTCGATATTGCTGCCTACGGTATGCGTCCGTTTTTTGAAGAAAACGAATTGGAATATGATGAAGAGTGTATTTTGCGTCGTGAGGTACAGGCTTCCGGCAAAAGCCGGGCATTCATCAACGATACTCCCGCTTCACTGGCACAAATGAAAGAGCTGGGCGAACAGTTGATAGATGTACATTCTCAACATCAGAATCTGTTACTTAATAAAGAAGGATTCCAGTTGAACGTGCTTGATCTTCTGGCGCATAATGATGCAGCATTGGAGAAATACCATCTGCATTATGGCGAATGGAAGCAGACAGAACGCGAATTGGCCGAATTAATGTCACTGGCAGAAAAAAGCCGTTCCGATGAAGATTATATCCGTTTCCAACTCGAACAGCTTGAAGAGGCCCATCTTGTAGAAGGAGAGCAGGAGGAACTGGAACAGGAAGCCGAAACACTAAGTCATGCAGAGGAAATTAAAGCCGGACTTTACCGGGTCGAACAGTCATTTGCCTCGGATGAAGGCGGATTGCTTTCTTACCTGAAAGATAGTCTGAATACGCTGAATAGCTTGCAAAGAGTCTATCAGCCCGCTAAGGAACTTACCGAACGTATGGAGAGCGCCTATATCGAATTGAAAGATATTTCGCACGAAGTCTCTTCGCAAAGTGATTCCGTTGAATTTAATCCGGTCCGCCTGGAAGAAGTGAACGAACGGTTGAATCTGATTTATTCCCTGCAACAGAAACACCGGGTACAGACTCTTGACGAGTTGATAGCGTTGACGGATGAATATCGTAACAAATTATCTGACATCACTTCATACGATGAGCGTATTGCTGAGCTGACCGCTCGTAAAGAGGAACAATATAAGCAAGTGAAACAACAAGCAGAACTGCTCACCAAAGCCCGTACGAAAGCTGCGCGTGAAGTAGAAAAGCAATTGGCAGCCCGCTTGATTCCGCTGGGTATGCCGAATGTTCGTTTTCAGATCGAAATGGGACTGAAGAAAGAGCCGGGATTGCAAGGAGAAGATACAGTCAACTTCCTGTTTTCTGCCAATAAGAACGGTACTTTGCAAAATATCTCTTCCGTAGCTTCGGGAGGTGAAATAGCCCGCGTCATGCTTTCTATCAAAGCATTGATTGCCGGAGCCGTGAAACTGCCGACTATCGTATTTGATGAAATAGATACCGGCGTCTCCGGTGAGATAGCCGACCGCATGGCGGACATGATGCAGGAAATGGGCGACCGGAACCGTCAGGTAATCAGCATCACCCACTTGCCGCAGATTGCTGCCCGCGGACGTGCACATTATAAAGTATATAAGAAAGACAGCGATACGGAAACAAACAGTCATATCCGCCGTCTCACCGATGAAGAACGAGTAGAGGAAATAGCTCACATGCTTAGTGGCGCCACTCTGACCGAGGCCGCCCTTAGCAATGCCAAATCCCTGCTTGATGCTAAGTGATTAATGGCTAAATTGATTCATTCAAAGTAGTTGAGGTAGTGAATTGTTAAGCGCTAACTGATAAGTAGTAAATTGTAAATAGTAAAATAGTAAATCAAATAGATGTTGGATAAAAGTGAAATGATTTTCGGTGTTCGTGCCGTGATAGAAGCCATTCAGGCAGGTAAAGAGATTGATAAAATTCTGGTAAAGAAAGACATTCAGAGTGATCTTTCCAAAGAACTGTTTGCTGCTTTGAAAGGGCTGATGATACCGGTTCAGCGTGTTCCGGTAGAACGTATTAACCGCATTACCCGGAAAAATCATCAGGGAGTGATTGCTTTCATTTCTTCTGTGACTTATCAGAAAACGGAAGATCTTGTTCCTTTCTTGTTCGAACAAGGGAAGAATCCGTTTTTTGTTATGCTCGATGGAGTGACCGATGTACGTAATTTCGGAGCCATTGCCCGTACCTGCGAATGTGCAGCTGTCGATGCAGTGATTATTCCTGCCCGCGGGAGTGCATCTGTCAATGCTGATGCCGTGAAAACATCGGCAGGAGCGCTGCACACGCTGCCTGTGTGTCGTGAGCAGAACCTCCGTTCAACGCTGCAATATCTGAAAGATAGTGGTTTCCGCATTGTAGCTGCTACCGAGAAGGGAGATTACGACTATACAAAAGCCGATTATACAGGACCGCTGTGCATCATTATGGGAGCGGAGGATACGGGAGTTTCTTATGAAAACCTTGCGCTATGCGACGAATGGGTGAAAATCCCGATGCTGGGCACCATCGAATCTCTGAATGTTTCCGTGGCTGCCGGTATCCTGGTTTACGAAGCTGTGAAACAAAGAAATAATGATTGATATGAAGAAGATTTTAATTCTACCTTTGCTGCTTTTCTTCCTGATACAGGGAAGCATGGCGCAAACTCCCAAATGGGTAGAGAAGGCAAAACGGGCAGTCTTCTCTGTGGTGACTTATGACAAGAATGATAAAATGCTGAATACCGGAAACGGATTTTTTGTATCCGAAGATGGATTGGCTTTATCAGATTATACTCTTTTTAAAGGAGCCGAACGTGCGGTGGTAATCACTTCCGAAGGCAAGCAGATGCCGGTTAGCTTGATACTTGGAGCGAATGATATGTATGATGTCATTAAGTTCCGTGTGGCTATCACCGAGAAGAAAGTGCCTGCGCTCATTGTGGCTAAAACAGCTCCGGCAGTGGGAGCCGATGCGTGGATGCTTCCTTATTCTACACAGAAAAGTATTGCTTGCGTTACTGGTAAAGTGAAAGAAGTTTCCAAAGTAGCCGGGGAATATCATTACTATACATTGGGTATGCAGATGAAAGATAAGATGGTGAGCTGTCCGGTGATGAATGCCGAAGGTCAGGTGTTTGGTATTGCGCAGAAATCATCCGGCATCGATACGGTGACTACTTGCTATGCGGCAGGAGCAGCTTTTGCCATGGCGCAGAAAATCAGTGCTCTTTCTTTGGGAGACGCTGCTTTGAAAAAGATTGGCATCCGGAAAGGCCTGCCCGAGACGGAAGACCAAGCATTAGTGTACTTGTTTATGGCATCTTCGAGCCTGTCAGGCGACGATTACGAAAAGCTGTTGGATGATTTCATCCGTCAGTTTCCTGCCAATGCGGATGGCTATCTTCGTCGTGCCAATTATTATGCAGCTAAAGGCAAAGACGACCAGACTTGGTATGATAAAGCAGTTGCCGACTTTAATCAGGCTTTGAAAGTAGCCCAGAAAAAAGATGACGTATATTATAATATAGGTAAGCTGATATATGCTTATCAATTGTCGAAGCCGGAAAAAACGTATAAAGACTGGACGTATGACACTGCTTTGCAGAATGTTCGTCAGGCAATCGCCATTGATCCGCTGCCTATTTATATTCAAATGGAAGGCGATATATTGTTTGCCCAGCAAGATTATGCCGGTGCTTTGGCAGCTTATGAAAAGGTAAATGCCAGCAACATTGCTTCTCCGGCCACTTTCTTTAGTGCTGCCAAGACGAAGGAACTGGCGAAAGGTGACCCGAAAGAAGTCGTAGCTTTAATGGATAGCTGTATTGCCCGTTGCCCGCAACCGATCACAGCAGATTTTGCTCCATATTTGTTGGAACGTGCACAGATGAACATGAATGCCGGCCAGCCACGGAATGCGATGCTCGATTATGATGCTTATCATACAGCAGTCAAAGGAGAAGTGAACGACGTATTCTATTACTATCGCGAACAGGCCGCTTTGAAAGCACGCCAATTCCAACGCGCCTTGGATGATATAGCTAAAGCAATTGAAATGAATCCGACAGACCTGACCTATCAGGCGGAACATGCCGTTGTAAACCTGCGTGTAGGACGTTATGAAGAAGCTATTCAGATTTTGAATAATATACTGAAGGCTGATCCTAAATATGCCGAGGCTTACCGCTTACTGGGACTTTGTCAGATACAGTTGAAAAAGACGGATGAGGCTTGCGGCAACTTTAAGAAAGCGAAAGAACTGGGTGATCCGAATGTAGATGAGCTGATTACAAAATACTGCAAGTAAGAGATTGCCTCTTCGAAAACAACATAAGTAAAAATGAATCCCTGCCAACTCGAAAATTGGCAGGGATTCCTCGTTTTGGGGGACGTTGTATAAAAAACTCTCTCTCTTTTTTTATTTTTCCCCACTTCACTTGTTAAGCTCAGGTTGTAGGTTTTAATGATATATGGTTTGATTTCCCTTTTTCCCCTCTTTTATAAGTTAAATGCACGCTTATTGAAAATACTGCATGGCTTCACTTATTTTTTTTAGAAATTATTCGATTTTCCATCTAAAACAGTGACTAAATTTAAAAATGTGCTTCATTTTATCTATAATCTTACTATATTCCGCACGTTTTTTAATAACACTTATGAGATAAGTTATAATTTATGGAAAAAAATCGATTTACTATTTGTGCAAACAATTACATCGATTGTTTGCGACAAGAGGGTCGTTATTCTACGGCCCACGTGTATAAACACGCTATTCGTTCTTTTTCGCAGTTTTGTGGGACCCAATCCATTACCTTTAGTAGGATAAACCGCGAAACTCTAAAGAGGTATAGCAACTATCTGTTGGCTTCCCGTTTGAAGCCTAATACGATTTCTACGTATATGCGTATGCTTCGTAGTATCTACAATCGCGGAGTCGATGCGCATCAGGCTCCTTATGTACATGGCTTGTTCCGGGATGTATTTACTGGGGTGGACACACGTCAGAAGAAAGCCATCCCGATCGGTGAACTTCACATATTACTAAACAAAGATCCTCAATCGGAAAAGCTTCGCCGGACACAGGCTATTGCCAATCTGTTATTTCAGTTTTGTGGAATGCCTTTTTCTGATTTGGCCCATTTGGAAAAATCCAATTTGAAACAAGGTCTTTTAAAGTACAACCGTCTCAAGACCGGTACTCCTATGAGTATAGAAGTGCTGGAGTCAGCGCACAATGCAATCGGGGGATTATACAATAAAACCGATGCGCGAAGTCCTGATTATCCTGATTATCTTTTTCGGATATTAAGCGGAGCATATAAGAGAGATGAAGAGGAAGCATATCGTGAATATCAGTCAGCCTTGAGACGTTTCAATAATGATTTGAAAAGCCTGTCTAGAAAATTAAGGATATCTTCATCCGTCACGTCTTACACGCTTCGTCATTCTTGGGCTACGACTGCCAAGTACAGAGGTGTTCCTATCGAGATGATTAGCGAATCATTAGGGCACAAATCTATTAAAACAACACAGATATATTTAAAGGGTTTCGAATTGGAAGAAAGAACAAAGGTTAATAAATTGAATTATTCTTACGTATGTAGTTTTAAAATGTTCTGATTAATATTATTAAAGCATTATGGATTAGGGACTTAATGCTGGTGTTACTTCTTAGGTAACGGAAATATATTCGCTACAAAGATAGGTAAAAATATTAATAGCAAACAAGCAAAAAACTTCTTTTTTTCCTTTTTCTCTCAAATATGCAACATGAATCTATCTGAACATGAAAGATAACGTCTTCATGCTCAAGGGATTTTTATTACCTAAATTCAAAAAAGTCTTATATTGAATGTTAGGTACCCGCTTTTATATTCCCTCATAATCGATTTTTTCCTTTTTTCACTGCTATGTGTATCCTATATGTGTGTTATCCGTTACCTAAGAAGTAACGGAATCACATGGGGTAAAAAAATATGAT